>ULPB01010353.1_pt1 | contig 60333 bp, 58 predicted proteins | sample 1953131 | NCBI WGS metagenome assembly ULPB01 (sample SAMEA4835618, study PRJEB28245) | human gut metagenome | biome: gut microbiome; material: fecal sample | place: Denmark | collected 2008
ATACCAAAACATAAATTGCAAAGGACTGTAATATACGGCTGCCATTGCCAATTGATGTGCTTTGGTGTTTTTCACACGACTATTAAAATAACAGAGTGTATAATCTCCTGCGCCTGCCAGAAAACGAGTATAAGGGAGAATGGTATTGTGTGTCGCATCCGGCATCTCTTCATTTCCACGGATACCTTCTTGCGTCATCAAATTGGGATAGGTACGACTGAAACCGGTTGGACGATATTCATCATGAATATCCACCATCATTTCATATTCCGCACATTTACGGACTGCATCATGTAGCCACGTACTCCAATGCTGATTACCTATCTGTACAAAACCGAATTTAATTCCTTTCAATCCCCATTTTTTATACAATGGCAATAAAGAATCTAGCTGTTGAACCAAAGCACGTTGATTGACATAGACCATTAATCCAATGCCTCTAGATTCTGCATATTTACATAAAGCAGAAATATCAAGATCTTTATCCGGAGAAACCATAGTAGCATCCGAACTCATTTTCATTTCCGGGCCATACCATCCTGCATCCATATGTACATATTGAATGCCACGTTCCGCTGCAAAATCAATGGCTGCTTTTACTTTCTCCTGTTTTAAGTCTCCAGAACGGAATACTTTCCCAGGCTTAATCCAAGAAATATCTGATATCCGACAAGGAGTATTTAAATTCAAAGCCAAATCATTATGATTGATCAAATCGACCGGACGTTCGGCAGCCATAATGACACGCCAAGGGGTACTGTAGGGAGAAATAATGTCAACGCTGCTATACAAGCTAGTTTCCAGTGTTGAAGGCTTCTCTGCAGACAAACGGAATTTTCCACGAGCATAATCCACCATCTCCGCTTCCAGTAATGTAACAGTCAATCCATCTGGCAGTTTCATAGTCAAAGGGCGTTCACTTTCCTCTTTTCCCCACCCTGACAGGGGACGAAGCTCATAAGGACCTTGTGCCCAACGTTCATAGTAAGCCATTGTACCTTCAGGCATTGTGAAACTTGTCCGTTCACCTGTAATATGTAAAAATAGCCCATTGGTCGTTTCCGGAAAATGATAACGGAATGCCACTCCTTCGTTATAGGCACGGACGATAATATTCATAAAGTAGTTTTTACGTTTGTCGTAACCGCCTTCAGTCATCCCTTGTCCCTCACCTTTACGAAACTTTAAAGTCATTTCATTATAACAGTCCCGAACTTCGGCACGTTCTCCACATACAGGTTTCCATGTTGCATCGTTTTTCCGATGATCAGTATCCGTTAATTTCAGATTCTCGCACCAAAAATAGCAAGTATCATTTGGTACTCCCAATGCCGATTCAAACAATTGATTCTCTATCTGTACACCGAGTTCACCCTCCTCCACTACAGGACGATTCTTATATGTCAGCGTATAATACATTCGTGCATTATCCTCTCCGAACGAACGCTGGTAAAAGGTGAACCGATACGCTCCGTCTGGGGAAGTCAGTTCCCGGCGGGTTTCTGTCATCACATTCTGTGCCTTTGTCAATGTCGGTATTACCAACAGTAAAAGCAAGATACTTTTCTTCATTCTATTTAAATTCATGTTTATCCGTTTTTCCAATATATACGAACGAATTAATTATTATACTCAATCTGTCTCCCAAAGAAACACTACTTCTCAATTCTTTTTATAAAAGTCTCTTTTCTTTCATACATTTCTGCAAATATAAACAAACATCTTGCAAAAATAAGCACAACATCACATTCAAAAAGCAGCTACTTTTGCATCAATTCATATAAATAATAAATAAAACCATGAACGAATTATTTAGTATTGCCGGTAAGGTAGCTGTAATTACCGGAGCAGGTGGTGTGTTGGGAGGAAATATCGCCCAGCACTTTGTACAGCAGGGAGCAAAAGTTGTAGCTATCGACATCCGTCAGGAACAACTGGACAACCGTGTAGCAGAACTTAAACAATATGGTCAGGATGTTATCGGTATTATTGGAGACGTGCTGGACATCGCCAGTCTGGAAAAAGTAGCGGAAGAGATTGTTGCCCAATGGGGACAGATTGATATTCTGTTGAATATTGCCGGAGGCAACATGCCGGGAGCCACTCTTGAACCGGATCAGAACTTCTATGATATGGACATTTCCTGTTGGGAGAAAGTGACCAGTCTGAATATGAACGGTACAGTCTATCCGTCTATGATCTTTGGTAAAGTGATGGCAGAGCAGAAAAAAGGTTGCATTATCAATGTGTCTTCTATGGCTGCTTATAGTGCCATCACCCGTGTGCCGGGGTATTCGGCTGCAAAAACAGCTGTAGCTAACTTTACACAATGGCTTGCCAGTGAGATGGCTCTGAAATATGGTGACGGCATCCGTGTAAATGCCATTGCTCCCGGTTTCTTTATCGGCGATCAGAACCGTCGCGTACTTATCAATCCGGATGGCTCGCTGACTGACAGAAGCAAAAAGGTTTTAGCCAAGACACCGATGAACCGTTTTGGTGATATTAAAGAATTGAACGGTGCCGTACAATTTTTGTGTAGCGAAGCTGCCAGTTTTGTAACCGGTGCAATGTTGCCTATCGATGGTGGATTCAGTGCATTCAGCGGCGTATAAAGAGAAGAAACTATGATGGAAAAAACATGGAGATGGTTTGGCAAGAAAGACAAGATTACCTTGCCAATGCTCCGGCAAATAGGTGTGGAAGGGATTGTTACAGCTTTGCACGACATACCGAACGGAGAAATATGGACAATAGAAGCGATTAATGCTCTGAAATCCTATATAGAATCATACGGACTGCGCTGGTCTGTAGTAGAAAGTTTGCCCGTATGCGAAGCGATCAAATATGGTGGGACAGAACGTGAACAGTTGATAGAGAACTACAAAGTAAGCCTTACCAATCTAGGTAAATGTGGAATAAAAACTGTTTGCTATAACTTTATGCCAGTCATCGACTGGATACGTACAGACTTGCAGTACCTCTGCCCCGACGGTACTAGCTCATTGTATTATGACCGTATCCGTTTCGCCTATTTCGACATGAAGATACTGGAACGGGAAGGGGCTGAAAAGGATTATACGGAAGAAGAACTTCATAAAGTTTCCGAACTGGATCAAGTGATCACCGAAAAAGAGAAGGATGATCTGATTGATACCATTATCGTTAAGACACAAGGATTTGTCAATGGGAACATCAAAGAAGGAGACAAAGAACCGGTCATCCTTTTCAAACGGTTGTTAACTTTGTACAAAGATATTAACCGTGACATCCTGCGAGAAAATATGTGTCACTTTCTTTCTGCCATTATGCCGGTTTGCGAAGAATACGGAGTGAATATGTGCGTGCATCCCGACGATCCTCCATTCCAGGTTCTTGGTCTTCCTCGTATCGTCACCAATGAAGAAGATATCGCCTGGTTTCTGAATGCAGTAGACAATCCGCACAACGGACTGACATTCTGTGCAGGTTCCTTGAGTGCCGGCGAACACAATGATACCCGCGAATTGGCAAAGATGTTTGCTAAGCGTACGCACTTTATACACCTACGCAGCACAGCCGCCATGCCGGGTGGAAACTTCATTGAAAGTTCTCACCTGGCAGGAAGAGGACATATCATTGACCTTATCCGAATCTTTGAGAAAGAAAATCCGGGATTACCTATGCGCATTGATCACGGGAGAATGATGCTGGGAGATGAAGACAAGGGGTATAATCCAGGCTATTCTTTTTATGGACGTATGCTGGCACTGGCGCAAGTAGAGGGTATGATGACGGTAGTGGATGATGAAATAAAACGTCAGATGAAATTATGATTCTCTTTCACCAGACATTGATGCAAAAAAGAAGGGAGAAGTCATATTTAACATCTCCCTTCTTTTTATCTATCATAGCAATAATCAATTTCTCTTTGAAACGATTTATTTCTTTTGTCCTTCTTGGAAATCCGGTATACGTTTTACATCCGCACCTTTCATTACACCTTTTTTAATTGCTTCATTGGTTTCTGAAATTTCTTTCTTAACACGCTTATAATATTCTTTAGTCAGTCCTTTCTCCACAGCTTCAGACTCTGTAGCCGCCCAGAAGTACTGGTAATCCATCAGCATCAAGTCAGGAGCAACCACCTTAAAGAAAATACTATCTCCTTCAAATTTTTCACGTAAATCACCTAAATAAATAGTGTCTGCCGGATTTACTTCTTGTGTACTTGCATTTTTTTGTGAACTACTGCTACCGCAAGAGGCTAACAATAAGCCTCCAAATAACGAAATAAAAATTAATAATTTCATATATCTATCATTTATAATATAAAACATGCTCAACGGTTCAATTATCAGGATCAGAATATCATCCTGTAACAGAGTGCACAAAAATAGTAATTTATAATATCATAATGATCATTTTTCTGTTCTTTTTCTATATTTTCCTACAAATTACTTGAGTAATACGTTAATTACTCCCTAAAAATGCTTCACACATACTTATATCATATCACCACTTTATCTATCCCTTTCTACTTTTTCCAATCGGAAAGCACTGAGACATAACTTTTGTCCGGCCTTGTCAACACGTAAACGCAATACACAGGCACCAGCCGAAAGTGAAAGTTCGCCAAGTTTTGTTTCTTTCCACTTTTTAGAAGAAGGGATCGAAGACGAGATTTCTAATCCCTGATCAGAGGCCATTGCTACATGTGAAGAGGAATTTGCCGAATAAGTAAGATAAACAGCATAAGCTCCACTTTTAGGGATATTGACAGTATAATTCATCCACTCGCCGTCTTCTACCTGAACCACTACGTATTTATTATCTATTTTCTGTAATTCAACTGCTCCATCCGGACGATACTCATTTCCACGTACTGTCCCTATATTATGATAGGTATGCCCTTCAGGATTTTCTGATATACAATAATAATCATAATCAGCAGCCAAAATTGTACTGGGCAATTGATGCAAACCGGAAACTCGCTTACCTGTAGAAAAAGTAACCGGATCACCTGCCATCCAAGGGGTCAGTCGCTTAGTTAAAGTCCCCCAACCAGTCCACTCATAAAACCAATTCGGGGCTACTCCCCAATTCTCACATCCATAACGTTCTATCATATAATCACGATAACGCTGTAACCAGGTATATTTTTCAGCCGGTAATCCACTACGCACCGCATAATGTGCCAATGCCATTTCTCTGGTTCCTCCTGTCCCGGCAACATCTCCCCGTCCATGAGAGGAGATATTCACAGACTCCCAACGTCCGCTACGACTTTTTATCTGGAGATATTTCCCGTTATCAAATGTGACTTCATTCATATCCTTTGTTAATCCTGTTGGCTCCCAAGGTGTTTCCTGTTTTTTGTAAGATTGAATACTTGACAGGTTATAACGATAACTCCATTCTAGCCCGAGCAATAAACGATTGTCCAAACTACTATATAAAGAATCCCCCTGATTCCATGCCATTTCTGCAATAGCAACATAATTGTGCAACCCGGCTAATACATGTCCCTGATCACGACTGGATTCCTGACACTGACCATTAGGATAAATATAATATTGAAGCTGTTCGTCATAACCATAATCCTGAATATCATTCTTCCGTTGTAACAATTTATAATCAATCATAGTAGGAGAAACATGAATGGGTTGATCGCTGGAAATAGCCGGTCCTGAAGGATATGGCAAATCATCTTTACGATGTTTCATTCCCAGTAAATAGCGATAAGCACGGTCATACATTATCTCATTATCAAGATAGATAGCCATTGCCATCATACTGCGTGCTGCAAACAATCCTTGATTACCGAAACGCGCTGCATCAAAATTATAGATATTCCAATAAAAAGTTACTCCATTTTTTGTATCATCCAGATAATTAGCATATTTAGCAGAATAATTTTCCGTATTACTATACCCCGGATAAACCAGCATATCTTTGAAACGTTGCTGATCTTGCCGTGTCCATCCAGAATAATCTCTCATCATTTCAGCCGCATCAATCAACAAATAAATTTTCCCATTATCCAACGGTCCTGTACCACGGCTACTAGTATTAGTATAATAAGAATTTGCATTCAAATATTCTACAGCCTTACGTGCATAGGCTTCTTCTCCTGTCAAGTGCCAAAGAAGAGCTAAATCATGAGCACGACGCCCATCCACCCCGATTGTAGCATTAAATCGCCCTTCCTTTATTTGCTCTCCACGATTCACCACAGGTGCATCAAGTGATGAATAAGAAGACTCCTTCAATTTCAAAAAGGTAGAATAATAAGGTTCTTGTCTGGCCTCTACCATTGCTTTCATACGATCGAGGTCACCTTGCGTATAAGTAATACCCGGATGAACAAAACGACGTTGTGACTGAGCTACATCACTTGTAAAAACAATATTTTCCACATGAGGTCCTACATATATGCGTGCCATATCTGAAGTCTTATACCACCGAGGTTTGTCCGGCATATTATCATCAATCAATTTTCCATTTATTTTCAAATTTTCAAAACGTATGTTCTTTACCTTACGTTTTTCATCATATCCTTCAATAATAGAAAGTTCCGCATTCTCTCCGGTATAGGATATATTCTTAAACAATACGTTCTCAATTCCTCTTCCGGGAGCAGTACAGTATTTTTCATTATAAAAGATACGTAAATTGACAAGTTGCCCCTGACGGAAATTCTCAACACGGATGTCCTCAAAATGAACATTGCGTATTAAATTGTTATCACCTGCATTAATAGCCATACATCCTTGATAATCGACTTGTTTCTCTCTATGATCCAATATATCAATATTAATATAATTCAGATCTTCCAAAACTTCGGGAGCTTTTGAATTACCATGAATTCCAATAAAAATAGGATGGGCTACATCTGCCCAAAGAGTGGAATTCTGCATTGTTATATTCCGACAACCTCCTTCAAATCCCAAACGAGTGCCATAAACAGTTGTACAATCATCTGAGTTACGGCAGAAGACACCATCAAATAATACGTTATTGCTCGCAAAAACATTCATGCCATCTCCCCACCCATAATAACTAATACTTTTGACATTACGGATAGTAACATTTTCCGACCCTCCTGTCGCACATTGAGTAGCAACAATTCCTTCTACATAGACATCTCGGGAATTCGCAATACGAATACCTCCTTTTATAGAATAATCGATAATTCCTCTTCCTAGCAATTTTACATCATGTACGTTTTCGATTAGGACACGCCCCATTAAAACAGCTCCTCCTGCCAGATACACAGTCTTACCAGATGGCACTCTCAATTCCCCATTTTTTACTGTATGTATTCCAGGACCAAAGTAAATTACTTCCGGATTATCTTTGTCCGGAATCGTTCTTTCCGGAGATCCTGTAAATAAGTGAAGATTATGAAAAATATCCCCATTTACTTCTACTGACAAATTTCGAGGATGCTCTAATGTAAAAGTTACTGTATTACCATCGATCTGAAATGGGATATCATACGAGAGAGGACGGACTTTTGCCGTCTGTACTTCTCCCAAATTATAGGTTACGGCTACTTCCACTTTTCCTGTAAAATCAAAAATTGCCATCGAAGCATTTTCTACATAATGTCGTGTATCTCTTACCTCATCCACCTTAATCAGATAAGAAGATAAGGTATGCCAGACTCCATCTTGCAAACGGACCTTAACCGTAAAATCACTATTTAAAGCAACTCCTGCGGGAGCCTTCCAGGTTGCAAGCGTGTCTTTAGCAAAGATACAAGTTGCACCACCTAATAATGCAGCTAATAATAAGAACCAATATTTCTTCATGATATTACCGAATAAAATTCTTTTATAGTATTACGAACAATAAAGACGATTCACCTATTCTCTATCAAAGATATTTATGAAAACTCGCAAAACAACAATCGTTCAATTAAAACAATGATATGTTTATTCATCTAACAATGATTCTTATTGTACAGCCAACAACGTCAATTCGGTGGTTATTCCGGATTGCACCGCTTTTCCGTCAATCACCATCTTACAGGGGGCAGAAGAAAGAATATACCATTTTCCCTGCTTCTTTTCGAGCAGCACATTAGCAGCCTCCGAAGTCTGGATACTGATACCGGATGCAATCAGTTGCGTTCCGTTCCCTATAAACAGCGTCCGGTTTCCCGCATATTCGTTACTGATTACGGCATAGTCCGCTTTCACTTTCATTCCCTGATAGGTTGCGGTCTGCGACGAATCCGTCAAAGAGAAAATATGGTCAGTACGCCCGTTTTTACTTTCCACACAGATACCGGCAAAGTCTTTCAAACCGGGCTCTTCCGCATCGAAGTAAGAGACAGATTGAATAGCCGAAGGCTCTTTCTGCGTACTTGGTTCATAAACAGCAACAAAAGGACGGTTCCATGCTTCTCCATGCTGCCGGGCAACGAAGGTGAGCGTAGGCTGCTCCTTTATATTATAAGGCATATGGGGAGTCCGGCTCAATCCTTCGGTCATCGGTGACAGTGCGGTGAACACTTCCCGTTCCGGTTCTCCTTTCATCCAGAGATTCATGGAAATATCATCTCCGCCTTTATCCTTCATGTCGATGGTAAAAGTCACTTTCACATCCTGACCGGTGGTAGCCACTTTCTTATCATATAAGTAGGAATAAGCATAAAGATGGGCACCTGCAAAAGCAAGTTCTTCGGTAGGCTGCAAATTCAAGTCCGTGCCGTCGGCAGCCGTTAGTGTCATTGTCTGACCTAGATTATGGTAGAAATAATCGTGCATTTTATCGCCTCCCCGTTCTTTCCGGCTGCGGAATACATCCACATAATACCCTGTCTCCGGACCGGTAGTAACAATGCCCATCAGTCGAGTCTGATCCGCCCTGCTCTCCGGCTCACGGAAAGCTACCTGACTATAGGTGACGGAAGTAAATCCTTTACCCGGTTCCGCCGAAGCCGGAAAACAGGAAAGCAAATCGAAAGAATGATTACTTTTCATCACCGGATAACTGGAAATGCCATCTACACAAACCGTATTATGACTGGGGAATTGAGAGTAATATTCCGCATAGTCCAGACCGCTATACAGAAAAAGTCCGATACCCGCATCCGGTCCCAGCACATATCCTTTTCCATAAAGCTCCATCGAAATGCCATTCGCGTGCATATGATTGCCTTCACTTGCATTGAGAGAAATCATCAGACTGTTGTGCGGATGCATTCCGTTGCGCTGTACCAGCCACGATACGTTGGGGGCATAGAACAGAGGAGATACATAATCCTCAATTTTCCCCGCCTTCACCTTCGGGTCCAGCACCAACGGCTTGTCCTCAAAGAAGGAGTTGACAGAGGCCCGTACATTCTTCTTGCCACTTTTTTCGCTGCCTTCCTCCGGATTCAGACATTTCAGCAAAGCGGTGAAGTAACGTTCCTGCTCTTTCTTTCCGTTTGCCTGCGCATTCTGTATCATCCGGATAAAGAAGTTCGTACTTAAGTAACTTGGATGCGTATCTCCGAAACCACAGATCATCCGGTTCGGAAAAAGATACTGCGGAGTGGCCGCTACGGCTTTTGCCAGCACAGGCATTGCCTTTACCAAGTCATACTGCAGATTATGGTCAAACTGATGGGTGAAGTTCGCGTAGTCATTGATAACTACACTGCTGTATCCCGGACATTCCGCCCATATTCCCGTTTCGGAGTCAAAGCCGTAATCGGCCAACTTGGTCAGACTCCACTGGCGGATGCTCGAACGGTTCATTACGTAGTCAATATAGTATTCGCGTCCTTTCCCGTCCGCATACTCTTCATTATCTTCCAGCACCAGTCCCACGTTCATGATATATCGTGCCTGCAATAAATCCCAGTTGTTATGAGGGACTCCGTTGGTGATAATATTATCCGCCCATTTCTTCAATGCGCCGGCATAAATCATCATCTTATCCGGATAGTTGGATTGCAGATAATGATAGAGAAAGTCATACAAAGGGACAACGATATGCAAAGCATCCTCATGGATCACTTCAAAAGAAGTCAGCCCCACCAGTGTCTGCTGATGCCCGTGATTCAGGTCAACAGGAACATTTCTGTAATAGATTCCCGTCATATAAGTATCGAAAACACCGGCAGCCAGCCGGGCATACTTTTCTTCTCCCGTCATCCAATAGAGGAAAGCGGCGTCACGGGCAATTCCCAGAATCTCACAGTTCAGACTCTCAATATTGCGCCCGGTCTTGGACGGATGCACACTTTCCTGCGGACGGCCTTCCAAGGCATTGTTGCAGAAAGTCACGTTTCCTTCCGCACTATCGTCATAAGGTACTACATCTTCCAGTTTAGGTCGACCGTGCGTAGCGGCCGTCCCTCGTGTTCCGGTATAGCGAACTGTCGGGGCAGGTGCCTTCGCGCCTCCGGCATGGTCGAACACCTCACCTTTCACGTACACTTCCGTTGCATGCGACTTCCAGTACATGGCCAAACGGGATAATAACCAGTCCGGCTGACTTTCCGTACGTCGCGTATATACTTCCGTCCGTTCTTTCAGCTTGTTAAAGACATCTTGTGCCCATGCTTCCTTCTTGATCAACTTCCATGTTTCTTTTTTTCCTTCCGGGGTAGTCAGCACTCTCGGATGATCCTGCGGCATCTTCTCCGGCAACGGAATCTCCTGCCCGTGTGCATTCAGAAAAAAAAGCACACACAATCCTAACAAAATTCGTCTCATACTTCCATTTCTTATTTACGTTTGCTACGTATTTAATACGAAAATAAGGAATTATTTACCTAACTGGTATCAGAAAACCTGTTTTTATTTTCACCGGTACGGACTGCCTTCATACTCCGGACATTCAAGTATACTCAAAAAAGATAGCCTGCAAGCATACCACTTACAGGCTATCACAATCCCCTTTTTTCCCTTTGTATCAGGGAGGCAACTTACGTTTCCCCGTCCCTGCCGGAACTCTTGCTGTACATCCTTGCCATCAAGCTATATATACTTCATACAAGGAGCATTTCCCCATTCAGATACAATACCGGCAGGTCCCCATAAGTCACTCCACAATGTTCTTGCGAATCTCCCCAACTATCGTTGGATTCATATGGGTATCCGCCCTTTTTCGATGCGAAGATAATTTTTTTATGCTACTATTATAGTTAACACCGCCTATTAAAAGTGTTAAAAATAAAGATTTCATACCATACTTCTGCAAGCCGGCACCAAAGAAGAATATTTATTTTCTCTAAACAAAGCGCTAATTCCGAACAAAGAATTATATTTGCAGAAATCTAACAATTCTGATACTTATGAAAATACTATCTATCCATGATTTGCAAATAATCAGGAAGAGAGCGGAACACCATCTTTCATTGCGCGAAGAAAGTAATGAAAAGGTTTCCGAAAAATGTTGCGGGCTGGCGTCCGGAACAGCACACCTCCAGATTCTTATTTGCGGAGGTACCGGTTGTAAAGCCTCTTCCAGTCAGGGCATCACTGAAAATCTTCAAAAAGCCATTGAAAGAAACGGGATAACCGACAAAGTAGACGTCATCACAGTAGGCTGCTTCGGCTTCTGCGAAAAGGGTCCCATCGTAAAGATCATTCCTGACAATACGTTCTATACCCAAGTCACTCCCGAAGATGCGGAGGAAATCATCAACGAACACATCATCGGAGGACGAAGAATCGAACGGCTGCTCTACATAGACCCGAAGACCGAACAAACTGTCAGTGACTCCAAACACATGGACTTCTACCGGAAACAACTCCGCATCGCCTTGCGCAACTGCGGATTCATCGACTCCGAAAATATAGAAGAATACATCGCCCGTGAAGGATACTTCGCACTGGCCGACTGCCTTCTCAACAAACAGCCTGCCGACGTCATCGACGTGATCAAACGCTCCGGCCTGCGGGGACGCGGTGGGGGCGGTTTCCCCACCGGCTTGAAATGGGAATTTGCCAGTAAGCAGGTATCGGACGTAAAGTACGTTGTCTGCAACGCCGACGAAGGCGACCCCGGCGCCTTCATGGACCGCTCCATCATGGAAGGCGACCCGCACTCTATTGTAGAAGCGATGTGCATCTGCGGTTACTCCATCGGTTCCTCCAAAGGACTGGTCTACATCCGCGCCGAATATCCGCTGGCCATCAACCGCCTCAAAAAAGCGATTGAGCAAGCCCGTGCATACGGATTACTGGGGGACCACATCCTGGGAACAGATTTCAGCTTCGACATAGAGATCCGTTACGGAGCAGGCGCGTTCGTCTGCGGCGAGGAAACCGCCCTCATCCACTCGATGGAAGGCAAACGGGGAGAACCGACCTTGAAACCTCCTTTCCCCGCCGAATCCGGTTATCTGGGCAAACCGACCAATGTGAACAATGTGGAAACCCTCGCCAATATTCCCATTATCCTGACCAAAGGCGCCGAATGGTTCGCCTCCATCGGAACAGAACGCTCCAAAGGCACCAAAGTCTTCGCTCTTGCCGGAAAGATCAACAATGTCGGACTGATCGAAGTACCGATGGGAACTACCCTGCGGGAAGTAATCTACGAAATCGGCGGAGGCATCAAGGGAGGAAAGAAATTCAAAGCCGTACAGACAGGCGGTCCGTCGGGGGGCTGTCTGACGGAGAAACATCTGGATACTCCCATTGACTTCGACAACCTGCTGGCAGCCGGTTCCATGATGGGATCGGGAGGCATGATCGTGATGGATGAAGATGACTGTATGGTATCCGTCGCCCGTTTCTATCTCGACTTTACCGTCGAAGAATCCTGCGGTAAATGTACCCCATGCCGTATCGGCAACAAACGCCTGCTGGAACTGCTGAACAAGATAACGGAAGGACGGGGCACGGAAAAAGACCTGGACACGCTTGCCACCCTCGGACGGGTGATAAAGGACACGGCACTCTGCGGACTGGGACAAACGTCCCCGAATCCGGTGTTGTCTACCCTCGACAACTTCCGTGACGAATATCTGGAACATGTCAGAGACAAGACCTGCCGCGCCAAACAATGCAAGTCCCTGCTGACCTATACCATTAATCCGGAACTTTGTATCGGTTGCCACCTATGTGCCAAGAATTGTCCGGCGGATGCCATCAGCGGCTTGGTACGCAAACCTCATGTCATCAACCCCGAGAAATGTATCAAGTGCGGCATGTGCATGGCACGCTGTAAATTCAAAGCTATTCTTGTCTGCTAAAATCTACTGCTATGGAAGAAAAACAAATTACCCTCCAGATAGACGGTCACTTTATCACCGTACCCGAAGGAAGCACGATCCTCGAAGCCGCCTGCAAAATCGGCATCAACATACCTACGCTGTGTCACATCGACCTGAAAGGAACCTGTATCAAGAACAATCCCGCTTCCTGCCGCATCTGTGTAGTCGAAGTGGCAGGACGCCGCAATCTGGCTCCCGCCTGCGCTACCCGTTGCACGGAAGGGATGGTAGTGAAAACCAGTACCCTACGCGTGATGAACGCCCGGAAAGTGGTAGCCGAACTGATCCTTTCCGATCATCCCAACGACTGTCTCACCTGTCCCAAATGCGGTAACTGTGAGCTCCAGACACTGGCACTGCGTTTCAACATCCGTGAAATGCCGTTCAACGGCGGCGAACTTTCTCCCCGCAAACGGGAAGTGACCTCCTCCATTGTGCGCAACATGGACAAGTGTATCTTCTGCCGCCGATGCGAAAGCGTCTGCAACGATGTACAGACAGTCGGCGCACTGGGAGCCATCCGCCGCGGATTCAACACAACGATAGCCCCTGCCTTCGACAGAATGATGAAAGACAGCGAATGTACCTACTGCGGTCAATGCGTAGCCGTATGTCCGGTAGGCGCACTGACCGAACGGGATTACACCAACCGCCTTCTGGACGATTTGGCCGACCCCGATAAGATCGTAATTGTCCAGACTGCCCCCGCCGTACGTGCCGCCCTGGGAGAAGAATTCGGCTTGCCTCCCGGCACACTGGTAACCGGAAAAATGGTTTACGCCCTCCGCGAACTGGGTTTCGACTACGTATTCGATACCGACTTTGCCGCTGACCTCACCATCATGGAAGAAGGTTCCGAAATCCTGAACCGACTGACACGCTATCTGGACGGAGATAAATCCGTCCGGCTTCCGATCCTGACTTCCTGCTGCCCGGCTTGGGTAAACTTCTTCGAGCACCACTTCCCGGATATGCTGGATATCCCTTCTACCGCCCGTTCTCCACAACAGATGTTCGGCTCTATCGCCAAGTCTTACTGGGCAGAGAAAATGGGAATCTCCCGCGAAAAGCTGGTAGTCGTCTCCATCATGCCCTGTCTAGCCAAGAAATATGAATGTGACCGCGACGAGTTCAAAGTAAACGGTGTCCCCGACGTCGATTACTCCATCTCCACCCGCGAACTGGCACGCCTGATAAAACGAGCCAACATCGGCTTTACCCTCGTGCTGGACAGCCCGTTCGACAACCCTATGGGAGAATCGACCGGCGCCGGTGTCATCTTCGGTACGACGGGTGGTGTCATGGAAGCCGCCCTGCGCTCCGTTTATGAAATCTACACCGGACAGCCGCTGAAGAATGTCAACTTTGAACAGGTACGCGGACTGAGCGGTGTCCGGCGCGCCACCATCAACCTGAACGGATTTGAACTGAAAGTAGGCATCGCACACGGACTAGGCAACGCAAGGCACTTACTGGAAGATATACGAAACGGACATAACGAATATCATGTCATCGAAATCATGGCATGCCCCGGCGGCTGCATCGGAGGTGGCGGGCAACCCTTGCATCACGGCAACTCGGACGTTCTCTACGCCCGTGCCAACGCCCTTTACCGGGAAGATGCCAACAAACCTTTGCGCAAATCTCACGACAACCCGTATATTCAGAAACTGTATGAAGAATATCTCGGCAAACCGCTGGGTGAGAAATCGGAAATGCTCTTGCACACGCATTATTTCAACAAATCGATTGATTAACTTTAAACAAGTACTATTATGTCAGATATCAAGCTAGCCTGCGATGTGGTGGAACAAGTCAAGACGATTTGCGACAAACACGGGAACAATGCGGGCGAATTAATCAATATTTTGCATGAAGCGCAACATCTGCACGGCTATCTGCCCGAAGAGATGCAACGGATCATAGCCTCCAAACTCAGAATCCCCGTGTCGAAAGTCTACGGAGTTGTGACATTCTACACCTTCTTTACGATGACTCCCAAAGGAAAGCATCCGATTTCTGTCTGCATGGGCACGGCGTGCTACGTACGTGGTTCGGAGAAGTTGCTGGAAGAGTTCAAGCGGGTACTCGGCATCGAAGTCGGAGAAACCACCCCCGACGGAAAGTATTCGCTGGATTGCCTGCGCTGCGTAGGCGCCTGCGGACTGGCTCCGGTAGTGATGATCGGCGAAAAGGTGTACGGACGACTGCAACCGGTAGATGTGAAGAAGATTATCGAGGAACTGGAATAAGTCTCTCCTACCCTTCAAAAGAGGATGTGACGTATCGGGTACCCGATATGTCACGCATCTTCTTTGGGGTCATATCCCCACTTCACATAAACCGCTCCCCAGGCAAATCCTGCACCGAATGCGGTAAATATCAGATTATCGCCTTTCTTCAATTTCTTCTCAAAATCCCAAATGCAAAGCGGAAGCGTGCCGGCACTGGTATTGCCATAACGTTCGATGTTGACCATCACTTTCTCGGACGGTACTTCCAACCGTTGCGCCACAGCGGTAATGATACGCTGGTTAGCCTGGTGGGGAATCACCCAATCAATATCCTCCTTAGTCAAGTGGTTTCTGGCGATAATAGCTTCACAGGAATCCGACATATTCGCTACGGCATACTTGAACACCGTGCGGCCTTCCTGATAAATATAATGCAGATGATGATCCAATGAATAATAGGAAGGAGGACATACGGAACCTCCCGCTTTTATATGCAGAAAAGGCAGCCCTTTACCATCCGTTCTCAACACCGAATCCATGATGCCGACCTCTTCCGTAGTCGGTTCCAGCATAAAAGCGGCCGCACCGTCGCCAAAGATAGGGCAAGTGGCACGGTCCGTATAATCGATTACGGATGACATCTTATCAGCACCTACAATAATAATCTTTTTATATTTTCCCGAACGGATAAAATTCGCTCCCGTTTCCATCGCATACAGGAAACCGCTGCAAACCGCCTGCATATCGAAAGCGAAAGCATTCTTCAGGCCCAGTCTTTCGCACAAGATAGATGCCGTTGAAGGAAAACGATAGTCCGAAGTAGTAGTGGCGACAATGACCAGATCGATATCATCGGGATGACTCTTTGTGCGTTGCATCAACTGCTTGGCGGCCTTACGGGCCATATACGAAGTTCCAAGCCCCTCTTCATTCAAGATATGTCGTTCTTTTATGCCGATACGCCCCATGATCCATTCGTCGGTGGTATCCACCATTTTAGAAATTTCATCATTAGTCAGCACATAATCGGGCACATATCCCCCGACCCCAGTAATTACCGCATTTATTTTATCCATCAAGTCTATTTTCAGAATTACAAATATGTGATATCTCAAAAAAAATATCGGGCGCAAATATACAGAAAAGAGAATGATATACAAGAGAAGAGTACTAGAAATACCAGACACTTTGACCTATGAAAAGAACTTTTGGCTAAAGAACGAGAAGTTTTGACTAAATTTCAGATTCAGCGGAGAGAGCGGGATTCGAACCCGCGATACACTTTTGGCGTATACACGCTTTCCAGGCGTGCCTCTTCAACCACTCGAGCATCTCTCCTTTCAAAAAACTCAATAAACACTAAGAAAACGCTCCCGTTTTCGTTTCACGACATCGGAGGCGTCGCCCTCCATAAAAACAAAAAAGCAGCCCAAAAGCTGCTTTTCAGCGGAGAGACAGGGTAATGAACCTATCTCCTTATGTCGCTTTAATTCAACTCTTTATCAATACGTCAATGCCTTAGGGGGTACAATTTAGGTTTCAAAAAAGACGTTTATCTGTCGTCCTTTGGCTGTTCATTGTCTGCCTAAAACTTCGGTTCAAAGATACTGCTTCTTTTTGAATTACGCAAATGTCTGAATATAAATATTTCAGCTTAGGTGTAAGGTGCAAGCTATATATATAGATATATACTTGCACCTTACACCTAATTCAGGTTACTCAACTTTGCAATTAGGTTGCACTACCCGATTCGTAAATTTGCAAAAATGAAGAAACAATAAACGCTATCAATAAATTGCAAGCCTTAAATATTGACAATATTCAGAGCTTGCCAAATGATAAGCAATGTATTGTTATTAACTTTGCAGAAACGATGGATATATGATGAAAAGCAATACTATTCACATTAAGAATATGGTTTGTAACCGTTGCATTATGGCTGTAACAGAAGCACTGAAAAGAATGGGTTTTACTCCACTTAGTGTTGAACTGGGGACAGCTATTTTGCAAGAACCGATAAATGCAGAGGAACGTGCTGCCATAAAGCCTGTTCTTGAAGCATACGGATTTGAGTTGATAGATGATAAACGGATGCGGATTATCGAACAAATAAAAGTTGCGGTGATTGAATTAGTGCATTATAACGATAATTCGTCCAAGACAAACCTGTCTGATTATCTTACGGATAAGTGCCATCACGATTACAGTTTCCTTAGCAAGTTGTTTTCCGAAGTGAATGGCATAAGTATAGAAAGATACTATATCATTCAGAAAATAGAACGTATAAAGGAACTGTTGGTATATGATGAATTATCCATTAGCGAAATTGCCGATAAGCTTAATTACTCAAGCGCAGCACATTTAAGTACGCAATTCCGCAATATGACTGGTATTTCTCCAAGCCAGTTCAAGCGTTTAAAAGGACACAAGTTGAAACCTTTGGATGAAGTCTGAAAGATATAAGTCATATCCATAATTATGTAAGAGCCGGAAGATAAAAGCATCCTACCTTTGCAGCATATAAAAATCATCAATATGGGAAAAGGTAAGAACATAAAAAATACATATCCGGTTTTGGGTATGAGTTGCGCTTCATGTGCGGCTCGTGTGGATAAAACATTAAATGGTTTGCCGGGAGTATATCAGGCAACAGTGAATTATGCGACTTCGGTAGCACAGGTAGAATATAATCCGGAAGTATGTTCCGATGCCACACTGCAATCTGCCGTACAAGATGCAGGATATGATTTACTGGTTGATACCGGTGAAGACGTAGCCGATAAAGCGGAAGAAATTCGCTTGACAAGATACCGGAAGATAAAAAGACGTACAGTGGCAGCCCTGCTGTTATCTCTCCCAATTATGGTTATCAGTATGTTTTTTGAAGATATATCCTCTTTAAAATATGTACTTTGGATTCTCGCCACGCCTGTGGTTTTCGGTTTGGGACGTGAATTTTATATCAATGCGTGGCGGCAATTAAAGCATGGCACTTCCAATATGGACACCCTAGTAGCTGTTAGTACCGGAATAGCCTATACATTCAGTGTTTTTAATCTGTTGTTTCCTGATTTTTGGTTGTCAAGAGGGATTGAACCACATATTTATTTTGAAGCGGCAAGTGTTATCATTGCATTCATCCTGTTGGGACGATTACTCGAAGAGCGTGCGAAGCAAAACACTTCAACTGCCATAAAAAAGTTAATAGGGCTGCAACCTAAGACGGTAACTATTATCGTAGATTCTGATGAACGTACCGTTCCGATAACAGCCGTACAAAAAGGTGATACAATTCTTGTTAAACCCGGAGAACGCATTGCAGTAGATGGCATGGTTGTTACAGGAGAATCATACGTGGATGAAAGTATGTTGAATGGCGAGCCTGTTCCCCTGCACAAGCAATCCGGCGAAAAGGTATTTGCCGGAACCATCAATCAAAAGGGGACATTCCGGTTTATTGCCGATAAGATAGGTTCTGACACGATGCTGGCACAAATCATCCGCATGGTGCAGGATGCGCAAGGCAGCAAAGCTCCCGTTCAAAAGTTAGTGGATAGAATAGCCCGATTCTTTGTCCCGGCTATTATCAGCATTTCGATTATTGCTTTTATTGCATGGATATTTTTAGCACCAACGAACGGCTTCACCAATGGATTGTTGGCAATGGTCACTGTATTGATAATTGCCTGCCCTTGTGCATTAGGCTTGGCTACTCCCACTGCCATTATGGTAGGTATTGGAAAAGGTACTGAAAAAGGGATTTTAATTAAAGATGCCCAAAGCTTGGAGATTGCCCAAAAGATAGATACGATAATTCTTGATAAAACAGGGACTATCACAGCAGGGCATCCGATAGTCGTCGAAAACCTATGGCAAAACGGCTTTGAACATAGCCGAAAAATACTGTACAGTTTAGAGAAGCTATCGGAACATCCTCTTTCGGATGCCGTAGTCAATACTTTGCAGAATGAAAAAGAGATTTTCATTGATAAGTTTGAAAACGTTCCGGGAAAAGGTGTAAAAGGTATAGTAGGCAGTCAGACTTATTACGCAGGCAACCTGTCATTATTGAATGATAACCATATTATGATAGCCAGTCATTTGCAGGAATTGGCAAACAAATGGACACAGGAAGCTAAAACATTGGTATGGTTTGCTGATTCCACACAAGCTATTGCAGCTATAGCCCTCACCGATGAAATTAAACAAACTTCGGCACAAGCCATATCACAACTACAGGAAATGGGTGTTGAAGTATATATGCTAACAGGAGATAATGCAATTTCAGCACAAGCCATATCTCGAAAGGTGGGAATAAACCATTATAAAGCCGGAGTGTTGCCGAACGAGAAAGCTCAATTCATAAAAGAATTGCAAGCCAATGGGAAAAAAGTAGGCATGGTGGGTGACGGAATTAATGATAGTGCGGCTTTAGCACAAGCGGATCTAAGCATAGCAATGGGGCAAGGCAGTGATATTGCTGTAGATACGGCAATGGCGACCATACTCTCATCTGATTTACTGAAAATACCGGAAACCATCCGGCTGTCGCAATTGACGATAAAAACAATTTATCAGAATTTGTTTTGGGCGTTTATTTATAACTTGATTGGTATTCCCATTGCGGCAGGCATATTTTATTCAGTAAACGGATTCCTTTTAAATCCGATGTGGGCAAGTGCGGCTATGGCATTCAGTTCTGTATCTGTGGTATTAAACAGCTTGCGTTTAAAAAGAAAAAGAATAACTTAATAATCAATTTAAATGGAAACAATGACTTTTAAAACAAATGCCCAATGTATGGGCTGCCTTGCTAAAATAGAAGAAATATTGCAAGGTAAAATGAACAGAGAAGAATGGAATTTGGATTTGTCCGATACCAATCGTCCCCTGACTGTAACGTCCGATAAGTTGGCAGCAGGTGAAATAGTAGAACTGATAAGCAAAGCTGGTTTCAAAATAGAACAAATGGAATGAAAGTAATAGCATTGGTTGAAAATACAAGCATATCCAAAGACTATAAAAGTAAACACGGACTATGCTTGTATATTGAAACAAAAAAGCATAAACTACTATTTGATTTAGGCTCAAACAGTTTGTTTTTGGGAAATGCAGTCAAATTAGATGTGGATATTTCGGACATTGATTCTGTGATTATTTCTCACGGGCACAATGACCACGGGGGAGCTTTGAAGTATTTTTTAGAAAATAATGCCAAAGCGAACATATACATTAGTCGATACGCTTTTGAGGAATATTATGCTAATATCTTAGGTATGAAATGGTACGTTGGTCTCGATAGAAAATTAAAAGATAATCCAAGAATTATTCTTATCGAGGATGAGTATGTAATAGATGAAGAATTGCAAATATTTTCCAATATAGAGGAACATCGTTATTTACCTACAGCAAACAATAGTCTATTCGTCAAACAAAATGGGACGTATGAGCATGATACATTTAAGCATGAACAATATTTGATTATAACCGAAAGCAATTATAAAACTTTATTCAGCGGTTGTGCTCACAATGGAATAGTCAATATTCTAAATAGAGCCGAAGATATTGCAAAACAGGAAATGAAATATTGCATATCAGGTTTTCATCTTTATGACCCATTGAAGAAAAGAACTGAAAACATAAACCTAATTAAAAATATTGCAAATACGTTTTTATGCCGAAATACAACATTTTATACTTGCCATTGTACTGGTGAAGAAGCCTATGGAATATTGAAAGGTATTGCTGACGAAAAAATAAATTATATCAGTACAGGACAAATAATACATTTATAAGACATAGCGATTTATTTTTTAACTCAATTAATATTATACATCATGGATTTTTTAGAATTAACAAAAAAGCGTTATTCCGTAAGAAGCTATACTTCCCAAGAAGTAGAGAAAGAAAAGTTGGATTATATTCTTGAATGCGCCCGGTATGCACCGTCTGCCGTAAACAAACAGCCGTGGCAATTTATAGTGATACAAAGTGAATTGCAGAAAAAAAAGCTGCAAAAGGTTTACCCTGCCAAATGGTTTGCGGAAGCCCCCTTATATATCATTGTATGTGCTAATGATTCGGTTGCATGGACACGTCAGTATGATAATAAAAATCATGCAGATATTGATGCTGCTATCACTACGGAACATATCTGTTTGGCAGCAACGGAACAAGGGTTAGGAACTTGTTGGGTTTGCAATTTCGATATAGATGAATGCAAACATAGCTTGGGATTATCTGCTAATATTCACCCGGTTGCAATAATTCCTATAGGTTATCCAGCGGATTCAAAGCACAATCCAACAGCCCGCAAGAGCATTGATGAGATAGTAACTATATTATAACGTCATCATGCCATAGAAAGAGAGAAACAGGGCAATTACCCCCGTTTCTCTCTGCTTTTATAATGACCTTATACCGTTTCTATACTGCTTTAATTCTATTTCAGTACTTTGACGGATTGCAGCATCCAGTTCATTCAATATTCGGACTTTATCATCGGGAATCATACCTACAAAAGGTATTGTATTTGAAACTGTATTTCCCAATAAAGTTGTCCTTATGCTAAGGGCAGAAATAAAGGTTCTCAACTCCAACAGACGTTCCTGCTCCGATGCCTCAATAAATTTACCCTCTTGTATTTCCTGATAAAGTTCCGATTCGGGAAATACGGTCAAAGAAACGAAGTTTATAGTAAAAGGATGTAGCTGATTAAATATTTCAGCCGTATGGATTGCATTCTGCTGTCCTTTCCCCTTTCCCGCAAGCCCTGTCAGATAAACCAAATTATAACGAATATTGGCTTCTTCCAGCTTTCTGCACTGTTCCAATATATCTGCTGCCGTATTACCCTTATTCATTCTTGACAAGGTTTCATCATCTCCCGATTCCGTGCCAATACTAATACTGTCAAACTTTAAATGACGCAAGTTCTTCAGTTCTTCTACACTCTTCGATTTAATGTCTGCTATGCGGGAAAATGTTCCTATTGTTTCGCAATAAGGGAGATACTTCCGAATCAATAACCCCAAATCCAACAATCTGTTATAGCTCAAAGCAAAAGGATTGGCACCAGTCAGAAAGACACGTCTTGCCTTAGGCTGGTATTCCTGAATTATTTTCAAGTCTGATTCAACTTCCGAAACAGGGGATAATCTAAACTTAGTTCCATGATACAGGCTACAAAATTTGCATTTATGATATGTACATCCTGCTGTTACCTGTAACAGTTGCGAACTTGCTTCATAGGGTGGTCGCCAAATTTGACCGTCAAAGTGCATTTTCTCTATTTCCATACTCTTAATTTTTATAAGTTTCAGTCATTGCTAAATATTTAGAAAGACCGAAAACTTTGTATATTCAATATATTTAGTTACTTTTGTGCGAACAAAGTTACTAAGATACTTAGTATAAAAAAAGAACTTACCATTAAGTAAGATAGTAACGTAGAGGTAACTATTATTGATTGATAATGAATTAAATAAGAAAAAAAGATGGATGATACTCATTATAGAGAAGCTATTTGTCCTGCCTGTGGAATAATTGACCGTTTCGGTGATAAATGGTCGTTACGCATATTGTTTCTTCTGCATCAGAAGGGAACCTTGCGCTTCAATGAGCTATTAAGAAACACTCCGAATGTGTCACAAAAGATGCTGGCTACAGCATTAAAGAAATTAGAAGCCGATAAGTTAGTGAATCGTAAACTGTACCCGGAAATACCACCAAAAGTGGAATACAGTCTTACATCGCTTGGAAAAAGTTTAATGTCGCCCTTAGATGGTATTATTCAATGGGCTTTGGAACATTCCGATGAAATTTTAGAACACCGTCAAAAAACGGAAAAACAGAAGAAAGTATAGAACTTCAATGTTCTATACTCTCCCTTTTTATCATCTTGCATTCACATATTTATATGAGGATAACAAAATATAGTTATCTATAATTTTAGAACTCTCCAAATACCAATTTGAGCCAAAAGTTTCACCTATGAAACTGATACCTTTACCAAGCATAACAGGAATAGTGTAAAGGGTCAGACTATCCAGCAGTCCCGCTTGAATAAGTGTAGTCAAAAGTTTACCACCACCGACTAACAACATATCATTATCACTTTTCATTTCATGTACTTTCCGAAGTGGAGCATCTATAAGAAATTCCACTCCACAATTTGGTGTAACATTTGCATCGTGGTGGGAAACTACAAAAGTACGTTTACTTTTATATAACCATCCACCCCAATGCTCAAATAAATAGGTATAAGTATTAGCTCCCATCAGCAAGCAAGTAGCCGCTTCGTATTCTTTTCCAATAAGCGATTTTACATTTGAAGTAATCCAGTCCAGTTCATTGTCCGATGTTGCGATAAAACCATCGAGAGAGACAGCGATATGCGCTTTAATTTGTTTCATATTGTTAGGCATTAAACAGTTTATATTTTTACGGGTGACCCGTTTATAATCTTTATTCAAACTGTCCGCTAGTATCTCAAAAAAGAAGCGTGAACTCACACTGCTCCACTACGAGGTACTGGCATACCTAAATGACGAAACAGGCAAGCCCACGCTATGACGAAGCATAGCATAGACATTGCGCTGAAATCTCGTCATTTTTGAAAAGTGCCAGTTTTCGTAGTGAGATATTCGGCGAACGAATATGATATATATAAAGGCAACATCACAGGTTACTGTTCAATCGCCATTATCTTCTATGTAACTTTTGCAAAGTTAGCCAAATCCCTGAAAACTCCTATATACAAAACAAGAAATCCTGCCTTATCTTACGACAAAACAGGATTGAAAGTCATTAGAAAAGAAAAAATTAATCGGTTTTCTCCCGGATTAACTTGTGTACGTCCGTTGCACGGTAATAACATCTGCCATCCAGCATAAGGAAAGGGAGTATTCCCTTTTTCCGATAACGGGTCAGCGTTCGGGGGGCTACTTTTAGCAGCAGGCACAAGTCCTGATTATCCAGCAGTTCTTCGCCATCCAAACAGTTACGACCTTTTATAACTTTGTCTATCTTCTTGTCCTGCATATCGAACCTGTCCATGATACGTTCCATCCATGCGGTAAAATCATCTTTATCTATATACATAAGGCTGTCTGATTAAATTAAACCAATCATAAAATAACTTTGGTTGGACGGGTCTTTGATGATAATGTCCCGTTCCCGCATGAAACGGATATAGCTTTTGGCGGTGCGTTCTTTCACGTCCAAAATCTGTTGTATCTGCTCGCACAGGTCTATATAGGTTATATGTTCCTGCCTGCCGAACACGTCACGGGCAACCCCGACCAGTTCCTTTTCCTTGCGCTTCTCTTTTTCCTCTCGTGGCTTTTCTCCTTTGTAAAGGTGCATCCCGGCTGCTTTATCCCATGCGAACAGCATCAAAGGAACGTCCAACGGGCTACCATCCCTTACTTTCAGGGCTTTTACAACTGACTGCGTAGGTTCATCGTCTTTTTCGATGGAAAGAATTGTAGCCGCTTTACGCTGTAATTCGCTACCCAAGTGTCCCCGTAGTTTTAATCCGTTCGGTACGAAATGCAGCACGCAGAGAATACAGGTATTATAAATTCCTGCCAGTCGGTATAGTTCATCTATCACTGCCACACTTTCCACTTCATCATTGGCACTCTTTACAAGGTCGGCGATGCCGTCAATAACTACCAACTGGATGCCGCCATACTGGTAATAGAATTTATCCATACTTTGTATGATAGCGTGCAGGCGTTCTTTACGTGACATACCCGTCAGACAGAATGCTTTCAGTTCTTCCGGTTTGTTCGGTTGCTTGGCACGTGCCAGCAGGTTACTTACATTTTTGAACAGTTGTACTTCGGACTGTTCCGTATCATAGATTAATACCGCTTTGTGTTTACTGTTGGCGGCTATCTGTATGCCGAGCGTATCTATTTCCTTATCCGGTTGGCAGATACAGCCCGCTAACATGGCAGCTATATAATTACTCTTTCCTGTTCCCTCACCGCCTGTAATACCAAACAGGTTTCCTTGTGTCCCTAATGGAACATCTCCGGCAGAAATTATTACCTGCGCTTTTGCTGGGGGATTATTGAAGTCTATTTCGCACGATTTGAGCATAATCAATGTATCACTATATAGGTTATCTAAAAATTCGATAAACAATTTCAGGAAATCTTCACGGGTATTTCCTGCCTTAAAATAATCGGAAATATCTTTTTCCTCTTTTGTTCCAGGAAGCGGTAGAAGTAACCGTCTTATTCCAAATTCTTCCAACTGCTTTTCCTGTTTGCGTGCGCTTTCCTTTCCCGTCTTGTCAGTATCATATAATAAGATTATATGCTTAAAACGGAACGTCAATTTATAAATCAGCGTAGGCGGGATGGTCACCGTTTCGCTGTTGAAGCAGATAGCATGAAAACCATGTGCCGCCAATGACATGACATCTTTTTCACCACCTGTGATAAACAGTGTATCACCCTTTGCGGGTAGCTGCTCTAATCCGAAACAATAGTTTTCCCCGAAATTGCCACCATAGAGGAAACGGGCTTTCGAGAACGGACGGTACAGTTTTATGTACCGTTTGTTCTTATACCCGTACATCGGTTCTGTTATGGATGAAGTATAAGTGAACGGTGTTCCATCCGCCGTTACGCTCTGAAAGTCCCGTAAGGAACACACCTTATAAAGTTCCAATACTTCCGGTGTGATACCATACTGCTGCCAGTACATCAATTCGGCAAGCGGAAATTTCTGTTCCCTGAACTGGTAGGGTTTGCTTTCCTTTTCAGGTGTTTGCTCCGGCATATCATTTACTATATGGGAAAAAGTACGGGTAACTGGTATCGGATTACCTGTTGCCAGTCCCAATCCCAAATCCCGGTCTATGGTTTCCATTATCTCCACAAAATCCATTGAATTGTTGCAGTCCAGCCCTTTAAGTTGCCCCACGAAAAAGAAACAATCACCACTATAACTGTCGTTGCCGAAATCTTTCATCTTATAGATACCACTTCGGCGGTCGAAATAGATGTTACAGGACGCTTTGTTATCCTCATAAAGCGGGTTTAAGAAATTGCGTCCTATCCGCCAATTACCGGATATGTAATGCTTGAACACGGATAACCCATTATTTGTCCTTTCTAATATTTCTTCTTTCCTTAACATATAGCTGGTGGTTGGTTATCAGGTCATTAATACTGTCCTTATCTCGTTTAATCAGGCGTTCTTCCAATAATCGTTTTATTTCTCCAATCTTGTAGAAATAATGTCCCTTGATATTGGAATAAGTGACTGTCCCGGCTGCCCGCAAGCGTTGTAATGTCCGGTCACTGATTTTTAGAAATGTGCAGACCTCGTAACTATCCACCCAAATTTCATCCTCATTGGTACTTTCCGCTTCTGTGTGATTAAATATATAATCGGCAATAGCGGTAATCTTGTTGTCTAATTCCTTATAGGCTTTTGACTCAAATGTTATTATCTCCATTTCGCTAACTAATTGATTTGCTGCAAAGATGGCGGGTTTCAAAAGATAAAAATTACAAGGTATAACCAAGTTGGTGAATATTTATTTTTCTCTTTTCCAGTAGCAAAAGCAGGGTGTTATTACCCGAAAATGCCACACTTCATATCTAAATCGTATAAAAACAAAAACTACCAAGTTGGTAATTACTTGGTAGTTTTTATGTGGACTAAATATCTTTATTACAGTTCGTCCGATTCCATTCGCTTTAACAGTTGTTCGATTACTGATGTAAAAAAGGCAGTTCGATTTTTCTTTCTGCTTTTGAGAGTTAGATATGTTCGATAATAATCTCCTAAATCTATATCAAAAGCTGCTTCAATGAAAGCCATGATTTCTTTTATTGTCACATTTCCATTATTGAGTGTTGCAATAGCAACAAGTCCATATCCAAACTCTACTGCATCTGATTTAGAGCCAGTCCATTTCAGATTAAAGTCAGAAAGTGCCGCTCGTATTTTAGATATTTGCATTTTCCTGTCTAACAATTGTAATTGTCTATTGAGATATATTCGTAGCATTTCATTCGACAAAATTTTAGCTACTTTATAATCATATCCGGTAGAAAAGGCAGGGTCTTTATCTAAAAATGCACTATCAACACACAATCTGAAATTCGCTTTATATCGAACAAAGTAATAAGAATCTAAGTGAGTTGCTTTCGAACGATAATATTGGTAGAAATCAAGATTTTGGTCAAAGAAATATTTCAAATTATCCAATTGGCAATGAAGATACTCTCGTTGTACATCATCACTGCCAATCGGACGTTTCATCTCAATTCTTGTTATTTTGTAAAAGTATAAATACCGACTAAGAATGTCTGGCTTTATATCTTTAAAGAAATGAATTTCTTCTTCTTCGTTCTGAAATTCATATTTTACAGTCATGCTCCGCAAGTTATCGAATAAAGGTCGTATGACATCTATCATATGTAAAGCATCCTCCACGCAGGCATTTTCATCAATGCCAAGCAACTCCATTTCTTCATTTATTCGATGCAATATTTCATTGATATAATCTTGCATGATTGAATTTCGTTATAATCAGAAATTTGCATTTCGGGGTGTACGTGGAAACGGAATAACATCCCGAATGTTTGTCATGCCTGTAATAAACAGCATCAACCGTTCAAAACCCAATCCAAAGCCTGAATGGGGAACAGTGCCAAATTTGCGTGATTCAAGATACCACCACAGTTTTTCGGTATTCATATTCAATTCTTTCATTCGCTGCAACAATTTTGTATAGTCGGCTTCCCGTTCAGAACCTCCTATGATTTCCCCAATTTTCGGAAATAATACATCCATTGCACGAACTGTTTTTCCATCTTCATTCTGTTTCATATAAAATGCTTTTATTTCTTTAGGATAATCTGTAACAATCACAGGGCGGCGAAAATATTCTTCCACCAAATGACGTTCATGTTCAGCACATAAATCAATTCCCGGTTTTACAGGGTAGTCAAACTGACGCCCGGATTCTTGTAAAATCTCTATAGCTTTAGAATAAGGCAAACGCATAAATTCATTATTTGCAACGAAATGTAATTTATCCATTAAACCATTATCTACGTTGTCATTTAAAAAAGCTAAATCACTTTCGCAATTTTCAAGTGCATAACGGATTAGATATTTCAAAAAGTCCTCTGCCAAATCCATATTGTCGTTAATATCATTAAAGGCAACTTCCGGTTCAATCATCCAAAATTCGGAAAGATGACGGAATGTATTTGAATTTTCTGCCCTAAAGGTCGGGCTAAAGGTGTAAATCGCCCCCAATGCTAACGCACCAAGCTCGCCCTCTAATTGTCCCGAAACTGTTAAATTGGCTGGGGAACCGAAAAAATCATCTTTTAATTCCGTTTTGACTTCAAAGAGTTCTCCTGCTCCCTCACTATCCGATGTTGTTATTATAGGAGTATTGAAATAGAAGAATCCTCTTTCATTGAAATAACGATGTATGGCAAAAGCCATATTATGGCGCATACGAAATATTGCACCAAAAGTATTTGTACGTAAGCGTAAATGAGCTATTTCCCGTAAGTATTCTAAAGAATGTTCCTTTTTCTGTAAAGGGTATTCCTGTGGGTCTGCTATTCCATATACTTCGATATCTCCGGCTATTACTTCTACTTGTTGTTTACCTCCGGCAGACCGGATAAATTTGCCCTTTATACCGATTGCACTTCCTGTAGTAATAGTCTTTAGCATGTTCTTTTCAAACTTTACATGTTCAATCACAATTTGAAGATTGTGTACAGTAGAGCCATCATTTAAAGCAATAAAGCTTATATTTTTACTCTGCCGATACGTCCGAACCCAACCTCTCACATAGACATCAATTCCATAAATATCTGATTTTAATAAATCTACGATTCTTATTTTCATAACATTATTCTTTTATGCAATATCTCTAATACTTATAATAAGAGCATTATTAGACGTAAACTTGTCATTAAGAAATAAATCATAATTCAATTCAATACGAATACGGTCATCATATATTTTAAGCTGATAAAGCAATGTCCTTACTTTTATATTTATATTTATATCTCCATCAGCGGTGATATAATCCGATTCCGTTAATTCCCCATTCAGGAAAGACATTTCAGTAAAAATTGACCCTGTACGATATAAATTAGCTTTTTCCGGGTGGATTATCAGTTGGTTTTCAACAACAGTCCTCCTGCACATAATTCTCGGTATAAAACAGAATGACTACTACCGGAACGTGAATAGTTTCCAATGGCATTAGTTACTATTTTATCCGTATAATCGTCATACCGTTGAATATTTTGAACGATTATTCTAACATCCTTTTTCATAAATGAGGCAAGTTCTCACGATATTGCCGCAAATAAGATTCATCTTGATTATGGATTTGTTGTTCCAAAAAATGAACCATCTTTTGCTTATCTGTTTTTAAGTTACCACGGACTTGGATTAAGTTAGAAGCTCCATCAGTAGCAAACCTTACATTTACCGTCAAGCTCTGAATCAGTGTTTTTAACTCCTGCAATTTTTCAATCTCTGTTTCCTCTTTCCAATTTCCTGCTTGAATTTCTTGAAATAGCTGAGAGGTTGGATAGATGGTTAGCATGGAAGCATCTATGATTTGTGGGTGAAGCTGGTTGAAGATTTCCGCAGTTGCCTTTGCGCCAATTTCCCCTCTTCCTGAACCGGAAATACCTGTCAAGTAAAAGAAATTATAGCTCATATCCACCTCTTCTAACTTTTTGCATTGTTCGATAATATCTTTAGACAAATATCCCTTTTTCATAAAAACAAGTGCTTCATCATCTCCCGTTTCAATTCCAAACGTAATTCCATCATAACCGAGGTCTTTCAACTCTTGCAAATCTTTGACGGATTTTTGGCTAACATCAGTTATTCTTGCAAAACAACCGATGCTCTGACAGTTTGGAAAATATTCATGTACCATCTTCGCCAATGTTTTGAGCTTATCCACACTAAGTACAAAAGGATTAGCTCCTGTAAAGAATACTCTGTCTGCATCTTTATAGTAATGATTAGCTTCTTTCAAATCTGATTTAATTTCTTCGAGCGGTGACATTCGAAACTTGAAAGGCAAGTCTTCATAAAGAGTACAGAACTTGCATGAATGGTGAGTACATCCTGCTGTAACTTGAATTAAAAGGGAGTATGCCTCATAAGGCGGTCTCCAAATAGTTCCTGTGTAATGCATAATTATTTCTCCTTTTATTTATGTAAACAATGACCAAAAACAGTAGAATATCAACTGTTATTTAGTTTCTTTTTCGATGGCAAAGTTATAAATATACTTAGTATAAAAAAAGAAGTTACTTAAACGTTAGACAGTTACAAAGGGGTAACTATTTTTGCGTATCAGATAGTTACGTGCGAAAAAAAATAAAAAAAGATGGGAATGGTATATTTATAGGGTGATGTAGAGAAGATTTATAAAAAGCACCCGGTGTCCCTCCGGGTGCTTCAACCACAAAAATTTCAATTATAAATTTATCTATAATGAAACTTTCTGTGGCAAATATAACGATTTTCGTTTTACTTCTTCGTTTTGCCTTTCTTTTCAGGGAACACGAAAGTAACATTGAACTGCTCGTCAAAAGCAAGCGAAGCGTCAAAGACTTTACCGTCCCTGTTCTTGAATCCTTTGATTAGCCCGGTTTTCCCGGTAGTCACCAGTTCGGTAATCTGTTTGTCCGTCAGTTGCTTGTCGCTCTTGTTGCGGAAAATGGTAACGGAACAATCCACATTGGAACATTTGGCGACTTTCGGATAGAAAAGGATGCGCCCCCTCTTGCATTTGGGGCAAATACAACCACTACCCGAAGCGAAAGAAAGCTGAACATCCAACAGTTCAGCCGTGATTTGCCGTGCGTACACTTCGATACCTTTACGGAACGTGTCGGGGTTCATTTCCCCGCTTTCTATTTTGGCAAGCGTATTTTCCCACATTCCCGTCATTTCACCGTCTGCTATTTTCTTGTCCCGGATGATGTTGTAAACGGCAAGCCCCTTTTCGGTAGGAACAAGGTTCTTTTTCTCCCGGACGATATACTGCCGAGAAAACAGCGTTTCGATGATGGCTGCCCGTGTTGCGGGCGTGCCGATACCCGTATCTTTCATACTGGCTTTCAGGTCGGCGTTTTCCAGTTCCTTTCCTGCTGTTTCCATCGAAGAAAGCAAACTGCTTTCCGTGTGTAACGGTTTGGGCTTGGTCTGTTTCTCCAGTAATTCAATATCGGAAAGCGGTAAACTATCTCCGTCCTGCATGGCGGGCAAAGTAGCGTTATCTTCTCCGTCCTCTTTCTCTGCGAATACGGCACGCCATCCGGCGGACTTGATTACAGACCCTTTGACCGTGAAAAGTGACCCTGCACATTCCAGCATTACACTGGTAACGTCTTTGACGCATTTTTCAGAAAAGGCTTCCAACATCCGTCTGGCTATCAGTTCATAGATTGCCTGTTCGTCAGCTTCCATCTTGTCGGGCAGGTTTTCAGTCACAATCAGGGCGTGATGGTCGGTTACCTTGCCATCGTTCACGGAACGGGAATTTAAGGCTTTGCCTTTCATCCCGGCAGCATATCCGGCAAAGCGGGAGTACTGTTCCAAATTAACAAGACGTTCCGGGATTTCCTCGAACACGTCCTGTGAGATATAACGGCTTCCGGTTCGGGGGTAGCTGATTAGTTTGCCCTCGTATAACTTTTGGGCGATGGATAGGGTTTTGTCTGCGGAAAAGTTCAGTTTCGTATTCGCTTCTTTTTGAAGTGAAGTCAAGTCATAGAGCAATGGCGGTTCTTGGTTCACTTCCTTACGCTCTACGGTTTTCACCTGTGCCGTTTCCGCTTCCTTTATCCTTTGCAGCGTGTCGATGGCGGCTTGCTGCGTATCGTACTTTTCTGTGGATAGTGCCGTAAAAGTTACATTGTCCTTAGTTGTCTGTAATTTCAGTTGCCAATACTTTTGGGGGACAAAGTTCTTGTTTTCTAAAAAGCGGGTACATATCATTGCCAACGTGGGCGACTGTACCCGTCCCAAAGAAAAAATACCTTGTCCGGCTGCCACGCTCAAAGCCTGTGTACCATTTATGCCAATTAAATAATCCGCTTCGCTGCGTGCCTGTGCCGAAAGGAAAAGGTTATCATACAGGCTGCCATCTTTCAGATTTTGCAGTCCCTCACGGATTGCCTTGTCCGTAAGGCTGCTTATCCATAAACGGACAAAGGGCTTGTTGCATCCGATATACTGGTAAATGTACCTGAATATAAGTTCTCCCTCTCTCCCTGCATCGGTGGCGACTATAATCTTGTCCGACTGGCTGAATACCTCTTTGATTACCTTTAGCTGTTTTAATGCGCCGGGGTCTGCCTTGTACCCCTTATCCGCTTTCACTTGCCGGGGTGTAAGTTGAAAATTCTCCGGGATAATAGGCAGACTTTCCCGGCGGAAACTCTGTATGCCGTAGGCTTCCGGCATTGCCAAACCGACAAGATGCCCGAAAGCCCATGTAACGAGATACCCGTTACCCGAAAGGTAGCCATCATGTTTTTCATTTGCTCGAACTATGGCTGCTATACTTTTAGCCACACTCGGTTTTTCTCCGATTATTGCAATCATTTTAATTTGAAATTTAATTGTTCTACTTCTTTTTGTCTTAGGATTTTCCGGTCATAATAGATGTGATAGCCACCTACATAATATTGTCGGTTCTGCTCGTCTATGGTTTTCCAGTCCGTTTTGAAACAGACAAGGGTAAACAGGGCGAAACCGACAACCGGGATAAGGATGAAGACTGCTATCATCTTTTGCGTCCCCTGCTTTGTTTGGGTTTGTCCGCTTGCTCCTGCTTCTCCTTTTTATCCTGCTTGGTCTTTTGTTTTTCAGTGGGCTTGTCCTGACCCTTTTTCAAGGGTTCTTTCACTTTCTTAGTGGCTTCATTAGTCTTGCCCTCCGAATTGACCGCTACCTGTGTGCGGTTCTTGCTTGCCGGAGTAATTTCTTTCACGGCGGAACGGTCAAAGCTGGGGTTGTCACTGTAAAAGCCTAATTTCTTCTTGTCGTGGTTCACCTGAATATAAGCATCGTATTCGACTCCCCGCTTGTCTTTCAGCCCGGCAACAAAAATGGTCTTGTCATTGACTAAATCCTGCTGTTGCTGGCGAGATAGCTCTATTCCTGAAATACTCTTGGGTATGGTTACACCGTCATTGGTGACAAGGCTGTTTTGCTGTTCCTGTTTCTGCCGTTGCTCCTGTGATTGTTTGGCATTGGGATAGATAAATTCCAGACTTTTCTTGTCGGCATTGACCTGAACAGTTGCGGAAAAGGGATTTTTACGGTTGGAAATCATATTTTCAAGGAATACCCCTTTTCCCTCCCGTAAGGCTTGCTGCTGTTCCTTGTTCAGTTTGACACCCTTTATTTCATCAGGGATTTGGACGCTGCTTGCACGCATGGAAACCAGTTCGTTTGTTACCTTATCCACACTGACGAAAGAGGGTATCATTTCTCCCGTGATATAGTTTTTCAGGTTTACTATGCGTCCCATATTGCCCGTTTCAAGAAGATTGGCTTTATCCTCTTTGGAAAATTCATGTCCGAAAAATGGACGTTCGAGTTCCGGCTTTTGTCGGATGCCGTGTATAGCCAAAACTACATTCCCGTCTTTGTCGTGCCGGAAAGATAGGCGTGCGTCCATCTTCATAATGGCGGAATTGTAGTTTCCCGAAATGGTGAACGCTCCGGGTGACTTATAGCCCCTTAACATGGGTTCTAAAGCCTTTGCCTTTTCAAGCTGTTCTTTGGATATACCGAAATTCTTCAAGGCTTCCCAGTCCACTTTATCCGGGTCAATCACATACTTGCTTTTGTCGGGTTGCTGCGGTGCTTGTGCCGTTGCTCCCGCTTCTTTGGCTGGTTGCTGCCCGTTTTGGGTTTCCTGATGCCCTTTCTTGGCTTCCTGCTTCACGGTTTCAGATGTTACCCGGTAACGCTCTATGCCCGCTTCATTTTCCGGTGTAGGGTTGTTGAAGTTCTCCCTGATTATCGGCTCGATTTTGGGAAGTTCCAACTTTGGGATTTTGAAGAAGTTGAAGCGGGTCGGGTTCTTCAACTGGTTCATCATGTTGGAAAAAAAATTGGAAAAGAAATCGCCGTGACGGTCGAATTTCAAAAGTTCGCTGTTGTTCTCCGGTGGTACGGTTTGAAGTTCCCCGTTTTCATCCACGCCTTTTACTGCGCTGATTGTCTTTTTCTCCTTATCCAATACAAGAAGAATATCCATCATCTGCTCGTCAGTGGTGGATTGGTTGGCTGTGTTTACATCCATAATGTTTTGAATTTTAGTGAATAAATAAAATTATCGGAAGTAAAAGTAAGGATGAAATAGAGTATATTTAAGGATTTGGGAACGGGTGGCTTCATTAGTCCTCGTATGTCCTTATTTGTCTTAGTTCTTTAAACTCAAATAAAAAAAGCCACTATATCGTGGCTTCAAAATGTTATTCAAAAATTTTATTGAGGGATAAATCCTTTTCTACCAACTTCTGACCCGGTAAATATTATGTGATTTATTTTATCACTAATATCCGTAGGCGGTTCTTCGTTTTCAAGAATTATTATTTGATTTCCAATTCTACTATCGGCTAAATACCTGTAGAATTCCATTGCAACATCCATTGAAATACCTTCACCCTCAGCTTTAGGCTTTCTATATGTTACCAAAGGAGAATCAAGAATTGGCGTACCTAAAGAATAATCTGATTGAGAAATTAATTCTTGTAACGCTATAATAAAAGCAGAATATGTAATAGCACGCAATCCCTTCCCTTCTAAAGCCCTATCTTCTCCTGATATAACGAAATCTTTTTTATCTTCGCTATAAGCAACACTTGAGATATTTGGATAATGACAACTTTCTAAAATATTTTTAATATATTCTGACAACTTAGTTGTTGAAGCTGTTGTTAAATCAATAGCGAACTTACCTTGTGGAGAAGTTATTGTGGTGCTGATTTTATTTTGAAGTTTCAGATAAAAGTCTAATTGGCTTCGCTTTTCCTTTACCTGTAACAAATATTCTTTGTGATTATTGAATTTTCTAATTGATTCTGAAATATAATTTATATCTCTATTAAGTATATTGTTAATATCATTATCAACAGTAATAATATCATTTCTTATTTTCCTTATTTCAGCATCTAGTAAATCTCTTTCTTCATTAATTATCTCTTGAGATTTATATAATTCACTAATTAACAAAGATATTTTTTGTGATTCTATTTTACATGATTCAGCAATAGAAGTTATCTCTTTTTCTGAAATTTCTACATCAACAACTAAATTAGAACATAATGGACATTTTTTCTCTGTACTATCAGATTCTACAAATAGAAAACAACTTTCTATCGTTGCTTCTAATCTTTCTTTATCGCTAATATATTGTTTATGCAATATATCTGAGCGAAAAGATAATTCCGATAGATTTTTAAACTTAGACTCTATTTTAGATAAGTAACTCACAAATGTGTTTTTTTTATCATATAGTTCTTGAATAGTTTTATTTAATTCTCTATGTTTAAGGTATAGAGCTGTTAGATTATTGTTGGTTGTTTCTATTTCTTTATCTACGTCATATTTCAAATCATTCTCTTCAATAGAATGATTTATATTAGAGATGAATTCTTTTAACAAGTCTATTTTTCCCTTACGCTGCGTTATCTCTTTTTCACTTATTTGTTCAATAATATTATTATCATCACAACCCGTCACTATTAACTTCAAAGCATTTATCTCTTCAGTCGCTTTTGAGTATTGTCCACTGACAATTAATGAATCTTTTGTTATAATTCGTTCTTCATTAATCATGAGATAACGAACAACATCCCTATATGATATTTCACGAGTTTTACCTTTCGCATTCGTTCTTATTTTTTTTCCATACAAATTATTTAATCCTAATAAAAAAGCTGAAATCGTTTTTTCATTTCTTGGTTCATGTTTTCTTTTTAAAAATTCATATTCTGTAGATAATCCTATATTATCAACTTTTTCTTTATATAATTTAAAATCTCCCCCCTTAAAATCACTTTCGAGAGTGTAATATATTTCATGGTTATTAATTTTAATTTCTAAAAATATATTTGAATATAATCTAGCTTCCTTTATATCTCTTGCTTTCTTAGAGGAACCTAACATGTAATTTATACACTCAAAAATATAACTTTTACCAGTATTTGTTGGACCAGTTATAATATTCACTCCTGATTCCAATTGAATTTCAGCAGATGGTAAAGAATTTCCTTTTAACTTAAGCTTTGTGATAATAAACCCACATCCCATATTATAATAAAATTTGAAGGTCAAACTTGTTTTTAAAACTCTCTATATTCTCTTTTAGTAGAAGTTCTATTTCTCCTATAGTTAGTTGTGAATAATTATTCACAACCCACCGTACTTTCTCTACTAGTTTATAATAATATGATGACGTATGAGCTTCTAAAAAAGGAGTAGCAATTTCACTTGCTTGATATTTGATACCCTCCAGCGAATATACTCTTTCTATTAAATTATATGAGAGTAACAATGTTAGTCCCTCCTCTATAATTGCTCTTCGAACAAAAATCTCACCTATTCTATCAGGTACTGGTGGATGTAAACTCTCTATTTCCGACCGAATATCCCCTGAGTGAACAGATAAATAGTCTAGATATATGAGATGTTGTGTATCAAATGAAGATGGAAAAGCTTCATTTAATATACACAACATTCTTAATGCTGTTTCCACTTTATTATTGAATGGATGTATTTTTTCTATATTATTCTTCATCAATCCAAGTTATTTTAGATTCATTTACAAGTTGATGACAAACACCACTTTTATCATTTACAATACTAACATCCTTTAATGGATTAGAAGCTATACACAAATTTCTAGCTTGTGTTTCTACTTCTTTTACCTTAGCAAACCCATTAGTTTTTTTTTCTTCTACCAAGTCAATAACCCCATCATATATCTCCTGTTGGAAATCCTCAAATGTCCCTACTGGCAAATTATCTCGTGAAAAATTCCTTAATTGTTCTGCACAATGAAAACTCAATCTAGCTCTTTTAAAATGTCCGACATAAGAACTATCTTTTAAATCAGTTACAGACTGAAAATTATTTTGTTCTGAATTGTAAGCCAACAATAATTGCTTTATATATCGATTTTCATAAGGTAATGGAGAAGATGGTATTTGAGTTTCATCCAATTTTTCTCTTGCTGGCAAACCACCTCCAAATCGAACTAAATGATTAGGATGCCTTTTATGTTCTTCTACAATATCTTTAACTGCAATCTTTTTAAAAATATTATAATTGAAATTTAAACAATAATTTAGAAAATCATCTTTTAACTCTACCACCTCTGTATCTGTAATTTTATTTTTGCAATACAAATCCCAATTTTCCAGAACTGCTTCTTTTAATTTATCTGAACATAATAAAAGTTTAGACAAAGATGTTCCACATCCTTTAGGAGATATAAAATAATAATTTTGCGGTATAGGATAGTCTTTCTTATAAGTATAATATAAAATTTTTCCAAATTCCTTATAAACTTGCGTTGGGGTTAGGGCTTGGTCATAATGTTTACATTGAAAACAGTCCCAAGAATAACTATCCTGAGTTTTGTTTATATATGCTACAACATCACGACCTTTATCTCCTGCACCTCCTAAACGTTCAATCTGAACATATTTAGTTTTCTTCAAATCCAACCATTCTTCAATAAACTCTTCCCATTCATTAGGTGAGAAGAATTCCACTCTTTTTACAGGTAGAATTCTACTACCGTAATTGATTTGATTAGCAGTTACATAATATTGCATAAATAAAGTTTGCGATATTTTTTATGGATTATCACATTTATTGCAAATATATCTATTTCTATTGAATTCTATATCAAAATTTTCTTTTAAATTATCAGATTATACCACATTCTCCTTAATTAAATGACATAATTCAGGGTCATTCTTTATCCGTTCCATTTCGTCTGTGACAATCTGTTGGACTTCCTGCTTGACCCGGTTGTAATTTGCCTGTATTTCTTCCTGCATCCGGTCGTTCCCGTCCTCGTCCCTGAAATCTATGATTTGGGGCAACTTCTTGTAGTTGGCTGTTTCCCGTTTCACCTTATCATTATCCACCACAATTTCGCAATGAAAAATCTTCTGCTCGATGCGTTCATCGAAGTTGTCACTGACCGCACCCACGAACATACCCTGTGTTAAGTTGGATATTTTACTGGGTGGTATCAAGCTATCCATCTGCGTGCTGATAGAGGTTGATTTGTCATTCCGGTTAATAGTCATGCTTTGCCGTTTTTGCAGTACCTTTCCGAAACGGTCTGAAAGCGTTTTTGCCGTTTCAGAAACCACCTGACCGGAAAAGATATTACCCACTGTATTTTCAATTACTTTGCTTTCCTTGTCCCCATAATCCCGGCGTAACTGGCTGAAATCCTGAAAGCCCAAACAGACCGCTACCTTGTTGCTTCGTGCCGTTGCTATCAGGTTATCCAATCCCCGAAAATAGATGGTCGGTAACTCGTCAATGATTACGGAACTTTTCAGTTGGTGCTTCTTGTTTATCAGCTTCACGATGCGGGAATTGTACAATCCCAAAGCACAGGAATAGATGTTTTGGCGGTCGGGATTGTTGCCTACTACCAATATCTTAGGTTCTTCCGGGTTGTTTATATCCAGTGAAAAATCATCCCCTGTCATTACCCAATACAGGGCAGGTGAAATCATCCTTGAAAGCGGGATTTTAGCACTTGCAAGCTGCCCTTGAAGCTGGTCTTGCGCATTACTTTCCCATGCGTCCATGAACGGTGAAAGGTAGTTTTCCAGTTCGGGATAACTGGTTAAAATAGTGAACGTATCAGCGTATTTCTTGTTCAGAAATTCAATGGCGTGCGGGAATGTACAATACTTTCCACCCTGATAGATTTTCAAAAACCATATTATAGAAGCGAGCAGGATAATCGGGCTTTCCACAAAGAAATCTCCCTGCTTGGTTATCCAACTGCGGTTCAAATTTAACATGATTGTATAACTGGCTTCATATGCGTCTGATATGTCCGTCATAAACACCGGATTTATCGGGTTGCATCGGTGGCTTTTGCGTGGGTCGTCAAAGTTAATCATGTAGAATTTAGGCTGTACCTTATACCCGTCTAAATGACCCAATAAGTGATTGTAAGCTATCTCTGAAAGGTCAGGAAATTTGTAGTCATAAATATAAACAGCAAAGCCTTTTTCGATTTGCTGTTTTATGTAATTATTGACTATCGCATACGATTTTCCCGAACCGGGTGTGCCTAAAACCATGCTTGCCCTGAACGGGTTTACAACGTTTATCCATCCGTCATTCCATTTCTTTTTGTAGTAGAACCGTGTCGGCAGGTTGATGGAATACTCGTTTTCTATCAGGCGTGTTTCCTGTGCGAAACTTTCATTCTCGGTATTAAACACATCATCCATCAGGTTGTTTTTCAACAGCCGGGAAATCCAAACTCCGGCAGCCAAAAGGGAAAGATACCCGGCTGTCATGGTAAAGATATACAATGCCGTGTTTGCAGCCAGTGGCAACGGCAGAACCAACAGCCACCAGTTCAGGAAAAACAGGATAAAACCGATAGTGAGGAACAGATAAATTTTGTTCCATGTGATTTTTTCCTCTTTCACTCCCTTTGTACCCAAACAAGAAAGCGAAAGGAATACCACCGAAAAGAGTTTGGTGTACAGGATATTGGAGAACAGCCCGGCGGTACGTTGGAAGTTCAGCAGGATTTTATCGACTACCCCGATATTGATACCCCACTGACGGAACGACTGGTAACAAAACCAATAAATGTTTATCACTACAAATAAAATACTGATTGCCCGCATAAAGTCCATGACCTTTGCAAGACCTCTCAAATCATCTTCATTCTGCATAATTGAAATTTTTATAGTTATTAAATACGTCTTTGTTTCTTCTTCTTCTTTTTCTTCTTGGGTGGTGGAACTTGTCGGTTGTCGGGTGGCGTATCGTCCCCACCGGATAACAGGCTGAACAGTCCCGCAATGGCATTACCCGTGCCCTCTGAAAGTTGTCCGACCTGCTGGTGCGGATGGCTTTCTTCGGGGGAATACTCCCGAACGTCCTGTTTGCTGTTTCCCGTCAAAGTACGGGAGCCAGTAAACAGGTCGTTGAACACATTGGCGGAAAAGTCCTTTCCCAACCGAGAACCGTTCAGGACGGTACGGCTTTCGTGGTCGATAAATGTCACACCGTATATCCTGCCCGTATCGTTCTGCCGGAAAAGAACATCTATGCCTTTTGCTTTCAGATCTGCAACCAACTGTTCCCGGTTGCGGACGGATTTCATCACTGCGCCGACCGTCCGGCGGGTACGCTCTTTCAGGTTCTTGTCCTGAATGTCCTTTGTGGATTTCTTGATGTGTCGCTGGATGGCTTCGTAACCTACCGACTTACCCAAAGAGGAAGATTTGAACGGGTTTCCCTGCTTTTCTCCCTTGTCATTTGTCGCCGAATAGACAATGCCATTATAGGGTTTGCCGTTCACTTCCCCTTTCACTTCCTCCGCCTGTACATTATATATAGATAGCAGAGCTTTGTACTCCGTGAAACTTTGGAAACGGTAACTGCTGGCAAGGGCTTTTACTGTATTGGATAACTGGTGCTTTACGTCCCCTGCCCGGTAGTCCACCTTTTTAAGTTCGGGGCGTTCGGCTGCCTGTTTCTTCTCTGCCGGATGCAACCCGTACTTCTGTTCCAGTTCACGGGTGATTTGCTTGCTGCGGATATGCTCGAACTTGTCATTTATCTTTTTGCCCGTTTCATCCACCCGGATGGAAACGATATGTATATGATGCCTTGCAATATCTTCGTGCTTGTAAACCATATACGGCTGATTGCCGTACCCCAACTTATCCATATATTCTTTGGCTATATCCGCAAGCTGGCTGTCGGAAAGTACATCATCCGGGTGCGGGTTCAGGGAGATATGGATAATCGGTTTTTCCGTTTTCAGGTCTGCGGGCAGGTGCATATCGAAGCATTCCATACAACGCCGGATGCTGAAATTTCCGTCCTCACTTTCGAACATACGGTTGCTTAAAAGTACCTTTCCCTGCTCTTCATCCACCTTGTTTTGGTTGTAGGAAAGCGCACCGAACAGGGAACTGCCTACGCTTATCTTTGCAACCATCTTGTTTCAAACTCACGGGTCAGTTCAATAATTTGGCGGTTCAGGTCGGAAAGTTCCATCGTTGCCTTTTCCAGTTTATAGAGAAAAGCGAGAGCTTTCTTCTCTGAAAAATTGGTATGGAGAGCCTTTACCACCTGATTATAATTCACGGCAATACCCCTGAACTGGGAATATAAAGCGGTCAGCCGGGTATAATATTCGACTGCCGCCTTGTCGATTTTAATCACTTTGAACGGTTCGCCGAAGACGCGGGCGGTGATAAAATGCGCTTTCGTGCGCATACCGGACTGGTCGAACAATGCCAAAAAGCGGGCGTGGTCTATGGCATTGAAGCTGATAGAGTACCTGAACACTGCCGGGTCTGCTTTGGGCTTTCGTCCTGCGCCACCCGGACGGGGTGCATTTTCATTTTTCTGTTTCATGCTACATTTCTTTAAAGGGTTACGACTTCGGAGTGACCCTATCCCGGCTTCGTCCGGGCAAGGCGTTCAAAGCTGCTGAAAGAATTTCAAGCAGCTTTGAACACACCTTGCTATTTGCCAGTGCAAATAAAAATCCGCCTATGGACGGATTGGAGTTAGCGGATATTGGAACGCTCCCGGCGGCGGGGGCTTGGTTAGCCTGACCGATACCTTTCGGTTGCAAAGTAACAGGTATTAAAAATGCTGTGAAATAGCGGGTTATAGGACAAATGAGGACAAACGGGGACATTTGAGGACACCTTTCAAAAGGGACTACTTTTCTACGTTTATTTGTCCCGGATTTCAAGAAAGATAGCAATATGGATAGATGAAAATATGTATCGGCAAGCGGACGGAAAGAAAGCGGTTTTGAAAACTTGAAAACAAGATTTCAAGATTGCAATCTTTCAAGAAAGCAGGAAAGCAAACCGGATGGAATGATTGAAAGGAAACAGGCTGTCTTTGCAGAAAGAAAGCAATCATTCTCTCTTTCGTGCTTTTAACATGGAACGAAAGAAAACCATCCGTCAATCTGTACGGATGGAATGAAATAAAGATGTATCACAATAATTCAAAATGACAATGAAGAAAGAAACCTTGTATGTGGCTTTCTCCACCCAAAAGGGCGGGGTCGGCAAAACAACGTTCACCGTCTTGGTGGCAAGTTACCTGTATTACTTGAAAGGGTCTAACGTGGCGGTCGTGGATTGCGATTACCCGCAACACAGTATCAGTGCCATGCGCAAACGGGATGCCGAACAGGTAAACGGTGATGATTATTACAAACAGCTTGCCTTTCACCAGTTCAAAACACTGGGAAAGAAAGCATACCCGGTACTTTGCAGTTCGCCGGACGAAGCGATAAAAACGGCGGATGAATTTCTTGCGTCTGCCGGGATGGATTACGATGTGGTCTTTTTCGACCTGCCCGGAACGGTGAACAGTGAGGGCGTTATCAACTCCCTTTCAGGGGTGGATTATATTTTCACCCCCATAGCCGCCGACCGGGTGGTATTGGAAAGCAGCCTTTCCTTTGCGGTGGCTATCGACAAACTACTGGTAAAGAATGAAGCGTGCCGACTGAAAGGGCTGCACCTGTTTTGGAACATGGTAGATGGACGGGAAAAAACAGACCTCTACACCCTGTATGAGCAGACTATCGGGGAACTGGAACTACCCCTGATGAAAGTATTTATCCCCGACACGAAACGATTCAAAAAGGAACTGGACGCACAGCGTAAAACCGTGTTCCGTTCCACGCTGTTCCCGGCCGACAAACGGCTGGTAAAGGGCAGTAACATGGAAGAACTGATAACTGAAATCGCATACCTTATAAAACTGTAACGATATGGCAAAGCAAAGCGGCGGGAAACCGCAGATTGACGAGGATTTTATGAAAGAGATTATTTCACAAGGCTTGCCCGTGAAGAAACAGGAAACGCCAACAGTGACGGTGAAACAGGAAATAGAAACACTGGATAAACCGGATGATAAAACGGGTTCAGTGGAAACAGTGGATAAACAGGTAACGGCAAAGGAAGAAAAGGCGGCGAAAGAACCTGCCCGCCGGAAAAAGAACGCTCCGGGCGACTACCGGGAAACCTACTTCATGCGGGTGGACTTGACTGACCGCCAGCCGTTATACGTCAGCCGTGCCACACACGAAAAGCTGATGAAGATTGTAACCGTTATTGGCGGACGCAAAGCGACCGTGAGCAGCTATGTAGAAAATATTCTGCTCCGGCATTTCGACCAGTTTCAGGATGAGATAAACGAACTGTACGAAAGCAAATTTGAAAAGCCGTTCTGATATGTTGAAATGGTTGATTATTGGAACGCTCCTGTATTACGCCATCCCCTTATGGCGATACCGGGATAGCTTGGGAACATGGTTCACCGGGAGAAAGAAAGAGGCGGAACAACCGGAAAGCAAACCGACTGTGAAAACAGGAAACGGTGATTGCCTTGTAGGTGCAAGCCGTTACCGGATGGGACAAATGAGGACAAACGGGGACATCTTAGGACACCTTTCAAAAGGGGTTAATAATGCTTCTATATTTGTTCCGCAAAGCGAGGAAACAGAGGAAGAAACACCCACTGTGCAAGCGATTGAAACCGAGTTTGAGATGGAGTTTGAAACGGAAGATGCGAAAGAAACGGACGTTTCGCCGGATGAAATCGAAGCGGAAGAAATTGCCTGCTACATGGGCGGCGGTGAACCGGAAATGGCACAGGGTGTCACGTTGGGGGAACTGGGACAAATGGTACAGGTCATTCAGGTTAAACAAGCGTCCGAAAGAGAGGAACGGCAAGCCGTTCAGACTATCTGCCGGACGGAAACAAGCCTGTTCAACTCGCTGGTGGAACAGATTAACGGGGGCAGGTCACGGGTGGCGGAACTTTTACAAAAGCATGAGATACCCGTACTCGCCACCGTCCCGGCTGCCGGAAATAATGAAATGGCAGCCTTTGACATGAACGATTTTCTTTAATGGTAAACTTTAAATAATAAGATGATGAAACAAAGAGATTACGGTTAAAACAAACCTTTCTAAACACTGGGGAACACTCCCCACAACCACAAAAATTCAATTATTAATCACTCCGCCGGGCGGACTATCCCCCGTCCGGCAATTTAAAAACAATGTATTTATAATGAAAAAGAAAGTTCTCTTTTCGGCAGCCGTTCTTTTGGCTGCATCTTCCGCTTTTGCACAAGGTAACGGCATGGCGGGTATTACGGAAGCCACCAATATGGTGACAAGTTATTTCGACCCGGCGACAAAATTAATTTACGCCATTGGTGCGGTCGTGGGCTTGATTGGCGGCGTGAAAGTATACGGAAAATTCTCTTCGGGTGACCCTGATACAAGCAAAACAGCGGCAAGCTGGTTCGGTGCTTGTATCTTCCTGATTGTGGCAGCCACCATCCTACGTTCATTCTTCCTCTAAAGAAACGGGCTATGGCAAACTATCCGATTAATAGGGGAATAGGCAAGCCAGTTGAGTTTCGAGGGTTGAAAAGTCAGTATCTTTTCATTTTTGCGGGCGGGCTGTTAGCCCTGTTCGTGCTTTTCATCATCATGTACATGGTAGGTATCAACCAGTGGGTGTGCATCATCTTCGGCGTTACTTCGGCAACGCTGCTTGTATGGCTCACATTCCGGTTAAACGAAAAGTACGGGACACACGGGTTAATGAAATTGTCTGCCCGCAAAAGCCACCCTTTCCATATCATCAACCGAAAAGCCATATCCCGATTATTCCATTTAAAACAAGCATCGAAATGAGAAATATATTAAAGGCTACCACGCTGGAAAACAAGTTTCCACTGTTCACGGTGGAAAACGGGTGCATCGTTTCCAAAGATGCCGACATAACGGTGGCGTTCCGAGTGGAACTGCCCGAACTGTTCACCGTCACGGCAGCCGAATACGAAGCGATACATTCCGCTTGGAACAAGGCGGTAAAGGTGCTGCCCGATTACAGCATCGTACACAAACAGGACTGGTTCATCAAAGAAAACTATACGCCTGACATCCAAAAGGATGATTTAAGTTTCCTTTCCCGTTCCTTTGAACGGCATTTCAATGAACGACCGTTCTTAAATCATACCTGCTACCTGTTCCTGACGAAAACAACAAAGGAACGCAGCCGGATGCAGAGTAACTTCTCCACCCTTTGCCGGGGCTTCCTTGTCCCAAAAGAGATTAAGGACAAGGAAACGGTTACAAAGTTCCTCGAAGCGGTGGGGCAGTTTGAAAGTATTATGAACGATAGCGGATTTGTCACCCTTACCCGCCTGACTTCGGACGAAATCACCGGGACAAAGGAAACGGCGGGTATCGTGGAGAAATACTTTTCTCTCTCACAGACAGACACCACCACATTGAAAGATATTTCACTGGGTGCTGACGAAATGAAGATTGGCGACCATATCCTTTGCCTGCATACCCTTTCGGATGCGGAAGATATGCCGGGAAAAGTGGGAACTGATACCCGCTATGAAAAGCTATCCACTGACCGGAGCGATTGCAGGTTATCTTTTGCTTCTCCGGTGGGCGTGCTGCTCTCCTGTAACCATCTCTATAACCAGTACATCTTCATAGACGACCACACGGAGAACCTGAAACAGTTTGAAAAGATGGCTCGCAATATGCACTCTCTTTCCAAATACAGCCGTGCCAATCAGATAAACAAGTCTTGGATTGAGGAATATTTGAACGAAGCACATTCACTGGGGCTTATCTCCGTGCGATGCCATTGTAATATCATGGCATGGAGTGACGACCGGGACGAACTGAAACACATTAAAAATGATGTGGGGTCACAGCTCGCACTTATGGAGTGCAAGCCACGCCACAACACCACCGACACGCCGACCTTGTTTTGGGCGGGAATACCCGGCAATCAGGCGGATTTCCCGGCGGAAGAAAGTTTCTATACCTTTATTGAACAGGCTCTTTGCCTGTTCACCGAAGAAACGAACTACAAAAGTTCGCTTTCTCCCTTTGGTATCAAGATGGTGGATAGGGTCACAGGAAAGCCGTTACACATTGATATTTCAGACCTGCCCATGAAAAAAGGTATCATTACCAATCGCAACAAGTTCATACTTGGGCCGAGTGGTAGCGGCAAGTCATTCTTTACCAACCACATGGTGCGCCAGTATTACGAACAAAATGCGCACGTCCTGTTGGTTGATACAGGAAACAGTTACTTGGGGCTGTGTGAAATGATAAACCGGAAAACGCACGGGGAAGATGGGATATATTTTACCTATACCACTGAAAACCCGATAGCGTTTAATCCTTTCTATGTTGAAGATGGGGTATTCGATATTGAAAAGAAAGAGAGTATCAAAACGCTTATCCTGACCCTTTGGAAAAGGGACGATGAAGCACCCACACGGGCGGAAGAAGTGGCTTTGTCGAACGCTGTAAGTTCCTATATCGAACTGATTACTAAGGACAGTTCGGTTACTCCCTGCTTCAATACATTCTACGAGTATGTGAAAACCGATTACCGGGAACACCTGCAAGAAAAGAACGTCCGGGAAAAGGATTTCGATATAGACAATTTCCTGAATGTATTAGAACCTTACTACAAAGGGGGCGAATACGACTACTTGCTGAACTCCGACAAAGAGCTTGATTTGCTGCATAAACGCTTCATTGTCTTTGAATTGGATAATATCAAAGACCACAAAATTTTATTTCCGATTACTACGATTATCATCATGGAAGTGTTCATAAACAAGATGCGTAAACTAAAGGGTATCAGGAAATTAATATTAATTGAAGAAGCGTGGAAAGCGATTGCATCGGCGAATATGGCGGACTACATAAAATATTTATACAAAACCGTTAGAAAGTATTTCGGTGAAGCGATTGTAGTTACCCAAGAGGTCGAGGATATTATATCTTCTCCCATTGTAAAAGAGAGTATTATAAACAATTCGGATTGTAAAATCTTGCTCGACCAACGGAAGTACCTGAACAAGTTCGATAGCATACAGAACCTTTTGGGACTGACCGACAAGGAACGTTCGCAGGTGCTTTCCATTAACCTTGCCAACCATCCGAACCGGAAATATAAGGAAGTTTGGATAGGCTTAGGCGGTACACAGTCAGCCGTTTACGCCACAGAAGTGAGTTTGGACGAATATTTTACATATACCACCGAAGAAACGGAAAAGATGGAACTATTCGCCTTGTCCGAAAAGTTAGGCGGTAACCTCGAACTGGCTATCAAACGGCTTGCCGAAAGCAAGCGAAATCCTGAAAAATAATCAATTAACAATTTAATAATCAATCAGTATGAAACATTTAAAATTCTTGTTTCCGGTGCTGTTATGCACCTTGTTACTGGGGCTTTCTTCCTGTAAGGAAACAAACATCGACCGTCTTAGGGCGATGCGTGGCGACTGGGAAAGCGTGAAAAACCGTCCGGCGTTTACCCTCTTTGAGGAAAACGGGCATTACAGGGTAACGACCCGCAAAATGACCTACCGGGGAACGATCCAAACGGAAACCTATCAGGTTTCGGAAAAGGACGGAAACCTGTTCATCGAAACGGGGCTTTCCATCCTGCTGACCTACGACAAGGAGAACGACCGGATTCTGCTTTCACCCGGCGGAGAATACAAACGAAGTAACCAACCCATAAAGAAGTAAGCGTATGAGAACAAAGATTATAATGCTGCTCGTAGTATGCAGCCTGTTTACCGGAAAGGTAAACGCACAGTGGGTAGTGAGTGACCCCGGTAACTTGGCGCAAGGGATTATCAATGCGTCAAAGAATATCATTCAGACTTCATCCACCGCACAGAACATGATAAAGAATTTTCAGGAAACGGTAAAGATTTACCAGCAGGGTAAAGACTATTACGATGCCTTAAAATCAGTCCATAACCTTGTCAAAGATGCCCGAAAGGTGCAAAAGTCCATCCTGCTTATCGGGGAGATTTCCGACATCTACGTGAACAGTTTTCAGAAGATGCTTTCGGATGAAAACTACACGCCGGACGAACTTTCCGCCATCGCCTACGGCTATACCCAACTGTTGCAGGAAAGTTCCGATGTGCTGGAAGAGATGAAAAGCGTGGTAAACATCAACGGGCTTTCCATGTCGGACAAGGAACGGATGGACGTTATCGACCGGACGTATAACGCCATCAGGAACTACCGGGATTTGGTGAGTTACTATACCCGCAAGAATATTTCCGTTTCCTACCTGCGGGCGAAAAAGAAAAAGGACACCGACCGGGTAATGGCTCTGTACGGCTCGGCGGATGAACGTTACTGGTAACTTCAAATAAATCAAAGATATGTTATTAGCAATCGAATTTGATAACCTGCATCAGATACTCCGTAGCTTATATACGGAAATGATGCCGCTATGCGGGAACATGGCGGGGGTAGCCAAAGGAATAGCGGGACTGGGGGCTTTGTTCTATGTGGCTGCCAAAGTATGGCAGTCGCTATCCAATGCCGAACCGATAGACGTTTACCCTTTGCTCCGTCCCTTTGTGATTGGCTTTTGTATTATGTTCTTTCCGACTTTCGTACTGGGTACGATTAACAGTGTCATGTCACCTGTGGTAAGGGGGTGTAACAATATGCTCGAAACGCAAACTTTCGATATGAACGCCTACCGGGAACAAAAGGACAAGCTGGAATATGAAGCGATGGTGCGCAATCCGGAAACGGCTTACCTTGTCTCGGATGAAGCATTTGATAAACAGATTGACGAATTGGGATGGTCTGCCAAAGATATTGCCACAATGGGTGGTATGTACATGGATAGGACGGCACACAATATCAAGAAATCTGTCCGGGACTGGTTCAGGGAACTTTTGGAACTGCTCTTTCAATCGGCAGCCCTTGTGATAGACACTATCCGAACCTTTTTCTTGATTGTCCTTGCCATACTGGGTCCGATAGCCTTTGCCATCAGTGTATATGATGGCTTTCAGGCGACACTGACCCAATGGATAACAAGGTACATTTCCGTTTACCTGTGGCTGCCTGTTTCAGACCTGTTCAGTTCCATTCTTGCCCGAATACAGGTGCTTATGTTGCAAAAGGATATTCAGGAGCTATCAGACCCCAATTTCGTACCGGACGGAAGCAACAGCGTGTACATAATTTTTATGATAATCGGTATCATCGGTTACTTCACCATCCCCACCGTATCGAACTGGATAATTCAGGCGGGCGGAATGGGTAACATGAGCCGGAATATAAACAGTACCGCGAGTAAAACAGGTAGCGGTGTCGGTGCGGTAGCCGGGGCAGCCACCGGAAATGCTGGCGGCAGGGTCGGCGGCAAACTAATCAAAGGTAATTAATAAACAAAAATCAAGATGGAATTTAAAAGTTTAAAGAACATTGAAACCAGTTTCAAACAGATACGTCTTTTCGGGATTGTGTTTGTCGTCATGTGTACCCTGATAACGGGTTATGCCGTTTGGAACTCCTACACGTTTGCCGAAGCGCAACGGCAGAAGATTTATGTGCTGGATGATGGTAAGTCGTTAATGCTTGCGTTATCGCAAGACCTCTCGCAAAACCGTCCGGTCGAAGCAAGGGAACACGTGAAGCGTTTTCACGAACTCTTTTTCACGCTCTCACCCGATAAGAACGCTATCGAAAGCAATATCAAACGGTCGCTGTTCCTCGCTGACAAGAGCGCATTTAATTATTACCGTGACCTCTCGGAAAAGGGATATTACAACCGTATCATATCGGGCAATATCAGCCAAACGATACAGATAGACAGCGTTTCTTGCAATTTCGATGTGTACCCGTATGCGGTGGCTACCTATGCCCGCCAAATGATTATCCGTGAAAGCAGCGTGACGGAAAGAAGCCTTGTCACCCGTTGCCGGTTGCTGAACGCCGTTAGAAGTGATAATAACCCGCATGGCTTTATGATGGAAAGTTTCGAGATAACGGAAAACAAGGACTTGAACACCATAAAGCGGTAAACCATGATACGGAAAATACTCTCTCCAGTGAATCAGGCAATTACCCATGTGCAGGACTGGGCGGATGAAAAACTCCGCTACCTGTGCGGGCGCATGACACCGGAAATCAGGCTGGCGGTAATCCTGCTTATGTTCTTGTTCTTCGGCGGGCTATCCATCTACTTTACGGTATCATCCATTTACCGGATAGGCAAAGAGGACGGCGAAACCATACGGATAGAACACATCAGGCAGTTACAGCTACAAAGTAAAGACAGTACGAACATTTTTAATCAGTCAGACAATGGAAGAAAAAGAAATAAAGAATGAAGTTCCCGTACCGGAAACGGACAGGAAGAAAGAAGAAAAAGAGAGAAAGGAACTGACCCCGCAGCAGATACAGCAACGAAAGAAGATGCTGGTTTATCCGCTTATGGGACTGGTATTCTTAGGGTCTATGTACCTGATTTTTGCACCCTCCGACAAGAACGAAGCAAAGGTGGAAAACGTGGGCGGCTTTAACGCCGATATTCCGCAGCCCAAAGGGGACGGGATAATCAGCGATAAAAAGACCGCCTACGAACAGGAACAGATGGTGAACAAACAGGCGGACAAGATGCGCTCCTTACAGGATTTTGCCTTTTCGCTCGGAGAGGAAAACGAAAAGGGGGACGGTTTGAACCTGATAGATGATGCTCCGGCAGAGAAACCGGGAACTGCTGTAATAGACTTCGGGGCGGGTGCGCCGAACAATAGCCGTTCCTCTATCCAATCTTCGGCGGCGGCTTACCGGGACATGAACCGTCAGTTAGGCAGTTTCTACGAAACGCCGAAAGAGGACAAGGAAAAAGAGGAACTCAAACGGCAGGTGGAAGAACTTACCGCCCGGCTCGATGCCAAAGAAAACATGGCGGGCAGCATGGACGAGCAGGTGGCTCTTATGGAAAAATCCTACGAGCTTGCCGCCAAATATATGAACGGCGGACAGCCGGGACAGATCCCCCAAGTAACACCCACAGCAGCTATTCAGGAAAAAGGAAGTGCCACACCCGTAAAAGTGGTATCGGACAGGACGGTTTCAGGATTGCAGCAACCTATGAGCAACGCCGAATTTATCGCCGAATACAGCAAGCCACGCAATTACGGGTTTAATACGGCGGTCAGTAGCGGTTATTCGATGGGAAAGAACACGATTCGGGCGTGCATCCATAACGACCAAACACTTACGGACGGGCAGACCGTCAAACTCCGGCTGTTAGAACCGTTGCAAGCGGGCAATGTCATTGTCCCGAAAAACAGCCTTGTATCGGGAAGTGCCAAAGTGCAGGGTGAACGGCTCGATATACTGGTTTCCTCGCTTGAATACGCGGGTAACATCATTCCGGTGGAACTTGCCGTGTACGACAGTGACGGGCAAAAGGGGCTTTCCGTCCCCTCGTCACTGGAACAGGAAGCAGTCAAAGAAGCGATGGCGAATATCGGTGCGGGACTGGGTACGAGCATTTCCTTTGCGCAAAGTGCCGGGCAGCAGGTCGCAATGGATATAACAAGGGGCATGATGCAGGGCGGTTCGCAATACCTTGCAAAAAAGTTCCGGACGGTAAAAGTGCACCTGAAAGCGAACTATCAGGTGATGCTTTACGCCAAACAGCAATAATCTATTTATCAATTATCAACCATAAAAATTTCAATCCAAATGAAAAAGTTAATGATTTTATTCGCTCTTATCATGGGCGTGGTTTCCGTGAAAGCACAAAGTAACGATTTGTATCAAGGCATTACAAAGAAACTGCCTTACCGCCAAATGGTGACACCTTACGGCGTACAGGTGACATTCGCCAAAACGGTACATATCATTTTCCCGTCTGCCGTTAAGTACGTGGATTTAGGCAGTAACTACATTATTGCCGGAAAAGCGGACGGGGCGGAAAATGTTGTCAGGGTGAAAGCCACGACAGAGGGCTTTCCTGGTGAAACCAATTTTTCCGTTATCTGTGAGGATGGCAGCTTTTATTCCTTTAATGCAAAGTACGCACATGAACCGGAAATGCTGAATATCGAAATGAAAGATTTCTTGGAGAATGAGGACACAACAGATTTCAGCCATACCCGGATGAACATCTATTTCCGTGAACTGGGTAACGAAAGCCCGCTTTTGGTAAAGCTGATTATGCAGTCCATCTACAAGAACAATGAACGGGAAATAAAGCATTTGGGATGCAAGCGTTTCGGGGTGCAGTTTTTGGTAAAGGGCATTTATTCGCATAACGGGCTTTTCTACTTCCACACACAGGTAAGGAACAGTTCAAACGTGCCGTTTGATACCGATTTTATCCGATTCAAGATTGTGGATAAGAAAGTAGCCAAAAGAACGGCTATTCAGGAAACCGTCATTGACCCGGTGCGGAGCTATAACGAGATACTGGTTATCGGCGGCAAAAGTACCGTCCGTACCGTGTACACCGTTCCACAGTTCACTATCCCTGACGATAAGATATTAGTTATCGAACTGGTGGAAAAGAACGGGGGCAGACACCAAACTATCCGGGTGGAAAACTCGGATGTCGTGGCAGCCAAAGTAATTAACGAACTTAAAATCAAATGAACATGAAAAGGATATGCTGTATTATATCCCTTTTTGCGCTGTGCCTGACTTTCAACCAGACACACGCACAAAGATGTCTGCCGGGAATGAAAGGCTTGCAGGTTACGGGCGGCATGGCGGACGGTGTTCACTGGAACAGTAAAAGCGATTTCGCCTATTACTTCGGGGCGGCTCTTTCCACCTATACCAAAAACGGGAACAGGTGGGTTATCGGCGGGGAATACCTCGAAAAGCACTACCCCTATAAGGATTTGCAGATACCAGTCAGCCAGTTTACAGGTGAGGGCGGTTACTACCTGAACTTTCTTTCAGACCGGAAGAAAACCTTTTTCCTTTCGCTGGGCTTGTCTGCCCTTGCCGGGTATGAAACAAGCAACTGGGGTGACAAGCTGCTACCCGATGGTTCGACCCTGACCGATAAGGACGGTTTTGTCTATGGCGGTGCGCTGACGCTGGAACTGGAGAGTTATATTACTGACCGGGTGGTATTCCTGATTAACGCACGGGAAAGATGCCTGTTCGGTTCTTCAGTCGGAAAGTTCCATACACAGTTCGGTATCGGACTAAAGATAATCATGTGATAAACTAACCTATTATATATAATGTATATGAGAAAGATTTTAAGCCATATTTTGATGGGCTGCTATGTAATGGCCGCCATCTTATTTGTGGGTGCGTGTAATGACGATGTGGATATACAGCAGTCTTACCCGTTCCGTATTGAAACGATGCCTGTACCGAAGAAATTAAAGGTGGGTGAAACGGCGGAAATACGCTGCCAGCTTCACCGGGACGGACGGTTTGAGGAAACAAAGTATTTCATCCATTATTTCCAGCCGGACGGGGCGGGAACGCTGAAAATGTCCGATGGGACGGTTTTACTGCCGAATGACCTGTACACGCTTCCGGGCGAAACATTCCGGCTTTACTATACTTCTGCATCCACCGACCAGCAAACAGTGGATGTGTATTTTCAGGATAGCTTCGGACAGTTGCAGCAGCTTACGTTTTCATTTAATAATGATAACAGTAAGAAAGAAAAATAATTCTTTTTAAATAATCATGTTAAGAAGCATCGAGAAAATAAATCCTCGGTGTTTCTTTTATACTATATTTGCAAAATATATTCGTTAATTAAAAATCATACAATATGAAAGTTAGTCAAGAAGCCCTTTTATCATCAATAGAGAATAGTAGAAATACTCTACAAACAGATAAGTTAGACATGTCTTTTGGAGAGATTATGAGTATGTATGAAAGAGAAGAGATAATAATCAATCCTGAATTTCAACGCTTATACAGATGGACTGATTATCAAAAAACTCGATTTGTCGAATCTATTTTAATAGGAATACCAATACCTCCAATATTTGTAGCAGAAGATAAGAATGGAAGATGGGAATTAGTTGATGGATTACAAAGACTTTCTACTGTACTTTCATTTTTTGGTATATTAAAAACATTACCCGAAAAAAATAATTGGATATTAGGAGATGGTGATTTAATCCGTGATTTAGAAGGTTATGACTGTCAAAATCTACCTTTAAAAATTCAGTTAAATATAAAAAGAGCTTCATGTAGAGTTGAGATAATAAAATGGAACAGTAAATATGATTTAAGATTTGAGTTATTCAACCGACTAAATACAGGTGGATCTCCATTAACAAACCAAGAAATTAGGAATTCTTTATTTAGAGAAATTTCATCTGATTTTAATAATTTCCTAAAGGAATTAGCATCAAACGCTAAATTTGAAAAACTGATTAACGTATCAAAAAAACAAATTGATGAACTTTATTTAGAAGAGCTTGTACTTAGATTTATGTCGCTTTATAAGAATAAAGCTATCAATAAAAGTATTGCTCAACATATGACTGATTTTATGAAATTGTCTGTAGAAGATAAAAAATTCAATTATGATAAATATAGAGTCGTTTTTAATAAAACCGTAAATATATTAGAACCGTTAGGAGCCCAGATTTTTAGATATAATAATAATGATGTATTTTCAACAGCCGTTTATGATACTACTATGATTGGAATTGCTGAAAATATACATTTATACGGGAATGTTAAACCAGCAGTCATTAGAAATAAAATAAATGAAATCAAAACTGATGAAGTTTATCAAAAGCTCACTCGTTCAGGGGGTAACAACTCAGTCCAAAGAGTGAAAAAGCGCATAGAATTTTCTAAACAAATATTTGGAACATTAAAGTGATATGTATTTTATTGATGAAATAAATTCTGACATTCAATGGCGAATGTCAGAATTAGCAAGTTTAAAATCGATTCCATTAAGGTATAATTTACTACCTCATCACAAGGAAATGCTAATAAAATACACAATTCCTTCCATCTATGCACTGTGGGAAGGTTTTGTAAAAAATAGTTTCGAATTATATATAAGAGAAATTAATAAATTAAATATTCCGATAGAAGAAGTTCATATAAATGTAATTACACATACTTTATCAAGTTACGAAAAGCTATATTTAGAGAACCCAAGAATGAATTTTGTTTCTAAAAAGGAATTTATTGAATTTTATCAAACCAAAATATCTCAACCTTTAAATATAACAAATAAAATACCGACAAAATCTAATGTCGATTTTGTTGTAATCAATGATATTTTAACGCGTTTTAATTTAAATTTATTACCTAAAACATTTGAAAGTAAGCTGAGAAAATTGTTGAAATTCAGAAACAGTATAGCTCATGGTGAAACATCACTTCCCGTAAAATTAGAGGATGTAACTTTTTTCTCTCAGCTTGTTAATGATTTAATGATTGAGATAATTATAAGATTAGATGAAGGCTACAAAAAACAAACCTTTAAAAAATAAAATACTTTCATTAAGTACGCACTGGATAGGGATAGCCCTATCCAGTCTTAAATTGCATTTTGCGCTTTTTAAGTTATTAGAACTTTATCTACAATATTATTCAAGTTTTTTTATAAGAATACTGAACAATTTACCATCTTATAGATAATAAATCTGTCCCCTAAAAATGCGCCTAAACAGCATTTTACATATTTTTCTTCTCCCGGTGTTTGGGTAATGCTTACCCCGTTTTTGTTTAAACTTTCCATATTGCTATAATTTATAATGAGTTATCAGATAATCAGAAGTGAAAGCAGGACAATGAAAATAAAAGCCATACAAAACAGGTAAACGGCGGAGATAAACAGCCGGAGAACGAACCGGATAATAAAAAAGCCTATGATTAGGGCTATCCACATTCCGGCGATGCTGGTGGCTGCCTGATAGATGATAAAAGCAAGTATAAACCATCGTAAAAAAGTCGTTATCTTATTATATACTTTCATTGTCGTGGTGTGTTATGGGGGGATTGCTCCACCCGGTTAATAATCAGGCACAACGGAAAACAAAACCGTTATCCATCCAGTAATCAGTCATAAACAGGTCACGGGCAAAAGCCGAATAATCAAAGTAGGTCTTTGCGAACTCCGGCAGTTCGTAACATTCCTCTACGATTTCGTAGGCGTAATCTTCCTCGTCTTTATATTCTCCCTGATATTCGTCCTCAAAGGAAGAAACAAGGTCGTCCGCATCTTCTTCGCTTATATCGCTGTTGTGGTGGTCGCACCACACGAAAAACGCTTCCTGCTCGGTTTCGCTTAGTTTCTCGATGGCATCCCGAAACTCAAAGAACTTATCAGAAAGCCAACTTTCAGAAATCAGGGCTTCGGGTATGTTCTCGATGTCCTGAAACATAAATTCCGGGTCTTGCTCGTCCTCGTGGAGTTCCCGGCACGCTTCCAAAAATTCGTCCTTGTCCGAATAGTCGGAAAGGTCTAACCACTTGCCGAAAAGTGAACCACTGTTATATTTGTTGTAAGTACCTACATAAACTCTTGCTGCTGATAATGTTACTGCTTCCATGACTTTTGAATTTTAATCGTTTACATCGCTTGTCGCCCACCACATAAATTTTTCCTTTAACTGAATGGGAACATTGTCTTTTCAAAGGTTCGGGAATGGTACAGGGCAAATTATTATTTATGAAATACTACCCGCAGGTGTGGAGATTTCTAAAAAATAATTTGAACAGTAACAGGCACGGATATACCTTTGACAATGTTCCAATCAGTTTTAGGGGAAATTTTTCTCTTGTTTGAGAGGATAGAAGTAAAAGCCATCAGGCTTTTTGTATTGGGTAATGAGAGATAAAAAAAGGGCTTAGATAAGCCCCTCGTCTGCAAAACTGTAATAGCTTTCTTCTGTCAAGATGATATGGTCTAACAAGTGTAAATCCAAGACCTTGCAGGCTTCTTTTATTTTTGAGGTGATTTGTTTGTCCGGCTCGCTCGGACGTAGGTTGCCCGATGGGTGGTTATGTGAGAGGATTATCCCCGAAGCGTGGACTTTCAAGGCGGTTTGCAGGATGATTTTCACGTCCATAACAGTTTCAGCCATGCCGCCTTTAGAGATAAGGGAAACGCCTAAAGCCTTGTTTGCCCGATTGAGGAACATTACATAACTTTCTTCGTGGTGTTCCATACATTCGATATAGAACGGTTTCAGATAAGAATAGGACGTTTCGGATGAGAGTATTTTCACTCTTTCGGATGCTTTAACATTGTATTTATAAGAGATAGTGATTTCCGGCATGGTAAATTCTGTTGTTTTCATAACACTTGAATTTTAAATTAAACAATAAGAAATTTTGCCGGACACCCACAGTTTGGCGGGGACTTCAACCATATCTTTTCAAAAAATACGACCCGTAGGTGTGGAGATTTTTTAGAAAACCGGAATGGCTCGGATTTGGTACTTGTCCCTGCCGGGCTGTAACTTTGCTAAAATTTGTGATTGAGATACATTACTTTAGGGAACTGAAAAAGGGGTATCACTGGTGACACCCCTTAGACAACCAAATACCTTAAACCGTTATTCGTCATAGGTTCTATATCCTATCGGCTTGCGTGGCTTCGGTTCGGGCTTGCTTAATAACTGGGTAAGTGCTTGGTATATCTCGCTGAATTGTGCATCCGTACTTTCTTCCAGTTCTTCAATGCGCTTTAATAGTTCCTGATAACCTATTATCATTTGACGTAAGGCTACAAATGCCCGCATGATGGAAATATTCACCTGTATAGCAATAGGGCTGCGTAGCACACCGGACAAGGCGGCTACTCCCTCTTGCGTGAAAACATAGGGCAAATATTTAGTATGTTTACCACGTTTTGAACTGGTTTCTTCTTCCGTTTCATCGGGATTATTCTTTAAGGTCACAATTTGTGACCTTAAACATTCCACTTCTTCCTTTGTCAGTTCAAACATAAAATCACTTGGAAAACGTTCAATATTACGTTTGACAGCCTGTTTCAAGGCTTTTGTTTCCACCTGATAAAGTGCCGCAAGGTCACTATCGAGCATAACCCGGCAACCTCTGATTTCATAAATCTTGCTCTGAATGATTTGTAAGTCCATAATGTTATTATTTAATGGTGAGTAATAAAAGCATAGGGGGGCTTATCACAACTTGTGACAAGTCCCCTATACTACTATTTCATTGATACTTCTTTGTAGATTTTTTCAATGCCGACAAACTTCTTGTCAAGCCCCTGCATATCGTTACTGATTTTATTATTGGTAATGCGGGCGTATATTTGTGTCGTCTCTATATTGTTGTGTCCCAACATCTTGCTGACTGTTTCAATGGGTACACCTTTGGCAAGCGTGGTTGTCGTGGCAAATGTATGCCTTGCGATGTGAAATGTCAAGTTCTTTCTAATACCGCAAACATCTGCAATTTCTTTCAAATACGCATTAAGTTTTTGATTGCTGATAATAGGAAGTACCTTTCCATTCGGCAATTTACCTTTGTATTTTTCCAATATCATTTTAGGAATATCCAGCAAAGGAACATTCACGTCTGTATTCGTTTTCTGACGCTTTGTAATTATCCACAAATTACCGTCAAAGGACTTACGAATATTATCTTCCTTTAAGTTTGCAACATCCACATAAGCCAGACCACTGAAACAGGAAAAGATAAAAACATCACGCACCTGTTCCAATCGCTCGGAAACCATCTTCTTTTTAAGGATGATTTTTATTTCGTCCTCTGTCAAATACCCCCTATCCACTTTCTCCAAACGGATTTTATAATTGGCGAACGGGTCGCCTATCAGAATGCCGTTATTACGGGCTATCAAGATAATGCGCTTGAAGAACTGCATGAACTTGGCAGTCGTATTATAACCGCATTTGCAGGTAGTACGCAAATATAACTCGAAGTCCGTAATGAACATCGGGGTTATTTCCCTTATAGAAATATCCGATATATTATATTTGCTTTGGATGAACTCGGCAAGATGGCGGTGGGTCACTTCATATTTGCGATAAGTGGCAATCGTTTTGGATATGCCGACCAACTGTTTCACATCGTCATTGTGCTTTTGGAAAAGGTTAAGGATGGTATCGTGGTTTTCGCTATGCCCTAAAAATTCATTCTTCACCTTTTCGGCGGTAACATAATTGTCACGCCTTTGCAGTTCGTGATAGATGGTATTAAGGGATGCGTTTATATCATCCAGCAATCGGTTGATACGGGTAGCTTCCGCAGAACGTCCGGCGACTTTGCCTGCCTTACCGTCCCAAAATTTGGGTTGAACGTCCAGTTTGGAATTAAAACGGCTTGCCACACCATCAATCGTGATGCGGACAAAAATAGGGTAACTGCCATTGATTTTTTGCTTGTCCTTTTTCACAAAGAAAAGAACGGAAAATGTACTCTTCATAAACTCACTTTTTTAGGTTACAAAACTACGGTAATTAACTCAAAGTGAAGTTTATACAGGCTCGCCAAATAGCGACAGAAGTTCGCCAATTTCGGACTAAGTGTACCCCTTTTGGACTTTCAGTTGTCGGGGGTACGAGTTAGGTTACTAACTTTGTCTTTTAAGGGCTAAATGATGTCCGGTAGGGCAGACATAAGGGGATAAAAAAAGTCCCACAAATCGTTGAATTTGTGGGACTTGTCTGCTTTCTGTCCGGTTTTGTCCGGTTAGTTCAGCGGAGAGACAGGGATTCGAACCCCG
>ULPB01005545.1_pt1 | contig 55339 bp, 53 predicted proteins | sample 1953131 | NCBI WGS metagenome assembly ULPB01 (sample SAMEA4835618, study PRJEB28245) | human gut metagenome | biome: gut microbiome; material: fecal sample | place: Denmark | collected 2008
TGGTGTATCTGTAACCCCTGGAGCAACCGTATTTATACGGAATCCCTTTGGCGCAAGTTCCTTTGCCAGACATCGTACTGCGGAGTTCATTGCGGCCTTTGATGCACAATAAGCAGTTTTGGTTGAATTGCCAAGATACGCGCCAAGAGCAGAGATACCAACAACAGTACAGCCATCGGAACCATAACAGTTTTTACCTGAAATGCAACGAATGAGTTCTACAAACGAGAAGTAATTAATATCCATTACCTTCTTCATGAACTCATACTTAGACATCTTGATGGGACGAACCATACCTACACCCACGCAGAATGCAAGACCATCAACTGCTCCTTGCTCCTTTACAATTGTTTTAATAAGTGTCTCAATGCCTTCAACATCAGAGAAATCACATACATATGATGCATTCTCTCCCTGAAGTTTTGGCATCAGTTCATTAATGCTGTTCTCGTTGATGTCCAGCACAACTATCTTTGCACCATATTCGTTTAGTGCAATAGCAGTAGCTGCGCCAATACCACCTGCTCCAGCAACAATGAAAGTTTTACCTTTGAAATCTATTTTACTCATAATGTATAACCTCCATCAATTACAATTGAAGTTCCAGTAATGGTCGTAGCAGCATCACTCAAAAGGAATGCGACAATATTAGCAACCTCAATGGCTCTCGTCAAACCAAGAATCTGCTTCTGTTCCGTTGCATTTTCGTTGATGGCAGTAACGTCCTGTATGTAGTCCTTATCAAAGTCAGCATCCACACCACCTTTTTGAACCGAGTTGATACGAATACCCTTGTCTCCAAGTTCAACAGCAAGACATCTTACAGCAGCATCGAGTGCAGCCTTCGCCGAGCAGAAAACCATCTTTGCCTTCATAGCACGAATACTACTAATAGAAGACATAGCCACAATACTGGCACCATTAGCTATACCTCTTGATTTCTTCAGCACGCGCATAACCTCTATGAACATGCCATAGTTGTCGTGCATCAGACTGTCAACCAACTCCGGTTTTACAAACTGCAATGGTTTGAAGTCACTATGAACTACCCCATATACAATACCATCGAAAGGACCAACGTTTTTGGCGAGATCCTTGATAACACCTTCAACAGAGTCCATAGTGAGCTTGCTGCATTCGATAACCTGCCCACCAAGTTCCTTTAGTTGCTCTATGATGGCATTATCCAAACTGGAAAAATCACCTACGAATAGGATCTTCTTGCCAGTCAGTTCCATTGGATTTACCATTACTTATTCTGAAGCTTCTGAATCATATCCCAAATTGACTCAACAGAGTTGAAATTCTCAGGATTGAGTTCGTTAATCTTTACTTGTACACCAAACTCGTCGTCAAGCTCTGAGATGATAGATACCACATCGAACGAATCGAGCACACCATCATCGATGAGCGCGTCCTCATTCTCAAAATCCACGTCAGGACGGATGCCCTTCAAAATTTCTAATAACTTTTCCATTGTTACGAATATATTATTTAATTAAACTTATTGTTGACTTATTCAGGAACTTGAAGCCCTTGTCCACATACATATTGACAGCAGCTTCGTTCTGTCTTTGAACCCACAACTGATAGCGAGTCTTTTCTGTCTTCTCCGAATTCTTGTTCCATTCTACGAATGCATCTACCAGAGCCTTTCCAACACCATGTCCACGAGCATACTTCATTACGGCCACATGACCGATAACATTGACTGCACCTTCTTTTACTTGATGGAGAGCACCAAAGAAACTTGTCTTATCTGCATTCCATGCAATGAGAATGCTACCGGAATCAAGCAAATTCTGAAATTCGGATGTAGGAATGAAATCGCCACTCAACTTATCAAAGGAACTGTTGAACAATTCGCATGAAGTTTCAACCGCCTTGTATGTTTTTGCAACTTCAATAATAACGCCAGGGACCAGAGCAATGTTTTCTGCCAAATCCTTGTATATTGCTGCATACTGATCACGAATCAGGTTGATGCGGAAACCTTGTTTGATAAGATACTCTATCTCATCTTTAGGGGGCTCTCCTCTGAAAAGGATCTCTACAACTACATCCTGATAGTGGTTGAAATCGACAACCTCTGTTACATCATTGATGTAGTAGTACATACGCATGCCAACATCCTTCTTGACAAAAAGAAACGCATTCTTTTCATTGCAATCAGCAAAGAGAGCATCCCGCACAATCAAGTTGGCAGCCTCCTGCTGAATGTAGTCGTTTGAAAGGCATCCCTTGACGCGATACCTTTCAACGATTTCATTATACTCGGATATATTAGTTAGCAGCTTCATACATCTTCTTGAGTTCGATGCGGTCAATCTTTCCATTCATGTTGTAAGGCATCACTTTGAGCATATTAATAACCTCAGGGAACATATATACAGGAATCTTATCCTTTACCAAATTGATGATGTCCAGCTCCTGACCGTCTGTGGTTGTGTAATAGAGAACAATCTTATCGTTTGGCTGGTCGAAGATACAAGCAGCATTGTTAACCTCTGGAATAGAATTGATAGCAACTTCAATTTCGCCCATTTCAATACGATTGCCCTTGTGCTTGATCTGAAAGTCTTTACGTGATACGAATTCAATTTCTCCACGTTCATTATACTTCACGATATCGCCTGTACGATAGATCTTGTCCTCATAGAGCGGGTTCAAAGGATTTTGTACGAATACTTCCTTGGTCTTCTCTGGATTGTTGTAGTAGCCAAGAGCAACACCTGTTCCACGAACACAAAGCTCTCCAGGTTCTCCTACCTTAACAAGTTTATCCTCATCGTTGAAGACGAGAATCTGTTTGTTCTGACAAGGCTTGCCGATAGGAATAAATTCGTCATCACCAAACTCACGATCCACCTCATAATAGGTGCAGTCAACCGTAATCTCTGTAGGGCCATACAAGTTGACGTACTTTGCATTTGGCAACTTATTCATCCAAACTTTCAGCTGCTTTGCTGGCATTGCCTCACCTGCAAAGGTAACGAGACGAAGATGCTCTGGAAGTGCTACAGAAAGGATATCACTATTACCTACAAGCACAATTGCAGATGTAGCCCAAAGGCATGCAGTAATCTTTCTGTCGTTGAGGAACGGAATTATTAGCTTAGGGAAGGTGAAAAACTTTTTGCCGATGATATTCAGAGTGGCACCCGACTTCAAACAGATGCAGATATCCTTCACTGAACCATCAAAATAGAATGGAGTCTGGTTACCAAGAGCATCTTCACTTGTGAAATCGAAGGTATTAACCAACCATTCTGCAAGGTCAACCATACCTCTCTGAGCAATAATTACACCCTTTGGCACACCAGTTGAGCCACTTGTAAATATTGAATAGACAGGATCGGTATCAATCATTTGCTCACGAATCTCAGCCAACTTCTGTTCGTCAGCCTCTGTAGTGATTACGTCTTCATAGCGGAAGCGTGCACCCTGGAAATCAATAAGGTCAAGAATCTTCTCGTCCTTGTCGGTAACTGTAATAGCTGCAATTGGGCTAAGAACATCAGAAATCAGCTTTACTCGCTGATCAGGCATCTTGCAGTCGATAGGCACATAGAAATTACCGCTCTGAGTAACGCCCATGAAACCTACAAGACCTTCAATTCTACGGTCAACGAATACCAATACAGGCTTACGCAAAGCACCTTCACAAGCATTAGCAATAGCAGATCCGATATTGCGTGAATACAGGTTCCACTGAGCGAAAGTAACGGCATTCTTATCATCCGCAATAGCAGTCTTGTTAGCATACTTGAGGGCAGAATCCTCAAGGTAGGAAAGAATATTTGTTATCATTTCTTTTCGTATAACTGGTTAGGATTTGTGATAAGACCATCCTCGTAGATAGCATCATCCTCGAAGATAGGAAGGATGTCTTCTGTATTGACCTCAAATGAAGTAGCACCCAGAGAGATACCGATACCGAAACCGCAAGCCATTACCTTAATGGTCTTGTTCTCTTTGTCATTTCCATAACGGTCACATAGAGATACAATAGCAGAAGCGCCAGAAGTGTTTCCGTATCGGTCGAGAGTAATTGGCATCTTCTCGAAAGGAATCTTGGTCTTCTTTGCAATCTGTTTCAAAATATAAAGATTTGCCTGATGGAAGCCGAAGCAATCGTAATCCTCTGGAGTGGTATCTGTCTTAGCAAAGAAGTCCTTGATCAGACGAGGAACGTCAAATATGGTGAAGGTAAATACAGAAGTACCCTGAATAAAAGAGTTCATCAAAGAGCGCTCGTTGCCATCCTCACACATCACACGCTCTTCGCTTGCATGAAGGTTACGATAACCACCACCAGGAACGATCATGTAGCGGAAGCCAGAGCCATCGCTACGAACTAGAGCCTTCATCTGGTCATTTGGCTTCCCAGTCTTTTCAAGAAGCATAACTGCACCTGCCTCTCCAAAGAGCATTGCCGAACTTCTATCGGTAGAACAAACAGACTTACCAGCAGTATCACCGACAAAGAGGAGCGCATACTTCATATCGCTCGTATTCATGATAGAAGCAACGGTCTGCATACCAACAACGAGAGAAGAACAACCCAAACTTATGTCATAACAAACAGCCTCCTTTGGAATGCCCAAACGATACTGGAGCACGAATGCTGTAGAAGGACGTCTGTAGTCTGGAGAGTGCGAGGAGAAGATCAATGCACCAATCTCTTCACGATTGATACCCTTTTTCTCAAGAAGTTCACTTGCAGCACGAAACCCAAGGTCAGAACATGTCTGGTGTTCACTGGTACGATGAGAGGCGAGAACGCCTGTCATCTCCATGAATTTCTCTACTTCCTCATCGCCAAACAGATGCTTGTACGACTCAGTCTTTACTTCGTTGGTAGGTACTGCACATGCAACACCTGCCACACGGATGTTGTTAAAACAAAAATATGCCATAATAAATCATTTTCTATTTTATAAATCAAATTTCTTTGCAGGATTGCCCATAACCTTTATTCCTGGTTTCACATTGGTCATAACCATGCTACCCATGCAGACATACGCATCATCGCCCACTTTCTTTGAAGGAGCAACTACAGCACTGGTACCGATGAAAGCTCGTTTGCCAATCTGGACATGACCACATACGGCACAATAACCGCACAATGTGCTATAAGCTCCAAGATGAGCATCGTGACCTACACCACAACCAAGAATAGTTACAAACTCATCCACAACGATATTAGGAGAGAGCTTGCAACGAGGTGTAATTATTACGCCTTCACCAAGACGACAATATTCACCAACGATTGATGTCGGATGAATCACAGTAGCGAATTTCGCATCTTTTGCTTTAAGGACAGAAACGACACTTTCCTTAACTTTTGGTCCAGCTAACGCAAGTGCAAAGACTTCATTCTCGGATGGTGACCAATCTTTGATCGTGCCGATAACAGGATAGTCGCACTCAAATCCGTCTAAAGCCTCAAGGTTATCGTCCAGAAAACCTTTGATATTCCAAGTTGGTGTAACCTTATTGACATCCTTAATCCACTGAAGCACCTCTCTTCCGAAACCGGCAGCTCCTACAATAATTATATCTTTCATTCGATTTTCTAATTATTACCTGTAAAAGTCGGCATTGTAGCTGATTGCCCACCTTGATTATTAATATCTGCTCTGAACAGCACTTTCTTTATAGTTATTAATATTACCTTGATATCAGTCCACAAGGTACAATGATCAACATACCATACATCTAACTTAAATTTCTCTGTCCAACTGATAGCATTACGACCATGGCATTGAGCCCAACCACTGATTCCGGGACGAACCTCATGACGTCTTGCTTGCTCTAGAGAGTACAAAGGAAGATACTGAACCAGAAGAGGTCGAGGGCCTATCAATGCCATATCGCCTTTCAGTACATTGATCAACTGTGGAAGTTCATCAATAGATGTAGAGCGCACAAAACGCCCTACCTTTGTAATTCGTTGAACATCGGGAAGTAGCTTACCATTAGCATCTCGCTCATCGGACATAGTTTTGAACTTTATCACATTGAAGATCTTTCCGTCTTTTCCTGGTCTTGGTTGGGTAAAGAATGCTCCAGCCCCTTTATTTGCAAAATGAAGCCAAACAGTAATTATTAGTAAAAACCAACCAATACAAATCAGAGCGACAAATGCTATGATGAAATCAAAAAATCTTTTGAAAAAATGTTTATACATATTATTTTGCTTTATAGAGTTTATCCATGCCCTCCCAAATGGTTTCTGGCTTGAAGTTCTGTCCCCAAATAGGACCATTCTTCGCAAATTTCTCTCGAAGAGCATTGTCTTCCTTCAAAAGAAGCATGGTTTCAACGAGTTTTTCAACATCACCCACAGGTACATTAATACCATTGAAGCCGTCGTTTACAGCGTCGCAAACACCAGTTCCCTTACTACCAATCACGGCAATGCCCATATCAGCAGCCTGTACAACCACATTTCCAAAGCCTTCCCACCATGCAGGAAGGGTAAAAACGTCCATAACAGAAAGGAACAGTGGTACACTGTCTGTACGACCAGGAAGAATAATGCCTGGGTGGTTCTGCATCTTCTCACGAAGAGTCTTGTCACTAATTTGCTCATCGCCCCAAGGACCTACAACAAATAGGCGAGTATTACTATCTTTTTCATACACCTTGCAGAATGCCTGATATAGTTCCATTATACCCTTTCGATCAATAATTCGGCCAAGGAAACCATATACAAACCTGCCGGTCAGTCCATATTGCTCCTTTAATGCTGCTGTTTCTTCTTTGGTTACTTGAGACACGGAGAATTGTTTTGGGTCAATACCATTACTACTACCTTTGCTGATAACCACACATTTCTTCTCATTAAATATGCTGTCTTTTACACCAAGAGCATTAACAGAAGGACTGATGCAAATTATCTGATTGGCGCAAGCACCAGAAATCCACTCACATGCCATAAGAATCTTCTTAAGCTTACCATGCTCGTGCTCGTAGCGAAATCCCCTGCAGGTGTATATACGGTTAGGTACGCGACACCACCAAGCAGCAATCATGCCAAGAAGACCCATCTTTGGAGTACCGACATTTACCACGTCTGGTTTTTCCTTGCGGAACATCCTAATAAGCGCAAACAAGGTTTTAAGATCTTGCTTTAGTGAGATATTTCTTGCAATCTGCACATCAAGCATTCTGCATCCTTCATTCTTACAGTAATTAGTAGAACGCTCATCATGCTGTGTAAGCAAACAGGCATCGTAGCCGTGTTGTACAAAGTATCGTAATTGACCTTTGAGAAGACCGACACTTCCGGGGATTGTTATTCCCACTATCAGTTTGATTTGTTTCATATTTTTGATTCTATTCTTGATTTTATCAATTTCGCAGGATTTCCTTCAATAATACTATATTCAGGGAAATCCTTGGTCACAACAGAGCCGGCTGCTATGATGATGCCCTTCTTAATAGTTCTTCCAGCATTGATCATTACATGCCCACCAATCCAAACATCATCCTCAATTACTACAGGAGGATATTTCTTAAAGCCTTGTTGGGGCATTGGTATATCCGTCCTATCATACTCTCGGACATCCGACCAACTAATGAAGTTGTGCTTGAGGGTAAATGAGAGAAAAGACTATACCATAAAAGTACTCAAAGCTTTTTCATTTCAGTTATAGTTTAAGATATTCTATTACAGCTTTTATCTGTTTGTCATTACCACCACTTATTACATTATCACTAACGAGTTTTACCTCCTGTGAAGACGGTATGGTGATTTCGTCCTTGTCGTATTTATTGTTGGTTACTATTCTGGTTCCAGATTTCTTACTTTGGAAAGTAAGCCATACATCGTCAGCCAAGAAGCAAATTTTGTGGAATACATCCTTGTTGAACATGTCATCCGATAAAGCCTGAGGAGGAATCAGCGTACCTGCTCCAGAGGTAATAAACAGGTCCTTGTCATCTACCTCATGTTTGCTATTGAAGTTATGAATCCAGTCTCGGTACGAACATATTTGTCCATTTTTATATGTCATCTTGTGAACCCGAGTAGCACAAATCGCGTGAGGATGTGTTTTTGACATCATTACCAAGTTCTCTACTAGACCATCAGGATAATACAAGTCATCATCCAACAAAATTACATTTGAATCCTTGAATTCCTGAAGAACATAATAGTACTTCTTATGCGAGCGCAAATCTTCATCTACAAATCGAATTGTTAAGCCCTTATCCTGTAGTCTAACTAATGTCTCTGGTAATTTGTGGTCAAGAAATTGAGATTCAGCCAACCAAAGAATTATTGCATCCGGTTTATAAGTCTGTCGCATTACCGTCTCGATGCTCACCCAAATATTTTCAATGCGTGCGGGAAAAGATGTTAAGGAACAGATTACCTTTCGCTTCCTTTTCTCAGTTGTATTTATGCCACAATCTACAGGATGAGATCTATAGTATTCTGGAAGAATCGCATTCATCTTATCCCTAATGTAACGTCTTCCTATTCGGTTAATTGCTTTACCGACCACCCCCCACTGATTGTCATCGGGCAGTTTCCAATACAGTTTATACCAATCCATAATTTTACAGTTTTTCGAGGATGAAGTCCAAGAACATGTCTCCTACCTTGTTTTTCTCCAAACGCTCTCTGATTGTGTATGCATTAGATGCATATTTGTCACGTTTAGATTTATCATCCATAAGGGACAAGATAGCGCTAGACAGTCCTTCAATATCACCGTCACGTACAATTTCTCCGCTTATATGATTATCAATTATATCGGATGCAGATACGCTATCAAACGTAATACAAGGAAGAGGAGATGCCATTGCCTCACACAATGCATTGGGAAAGCCTTCGCAACGGGACGGAAGTACGAATATACAGCATTGGGCAAGAAGGGCATCCACATCATTTCTACCCCCTAAGAAATCAACACGATTATCAATTCCAAGAGTCTTTGCCTGCTCTTCCAAACGGTTGCGTTCTGGTCCATCACCTATCAACACAAGTCTCCATTCCTCATGTTCAGATATTCGCGAGAACGCATCCAAAAGCCTATCGACCCCTTTTTCATAAGATAATCTACCCAATGCAACTACCCATAAATGTTTTTCTGCATTAGGATAATCAACTATATCACGTATAGTGTTTGGAATTATTCGCACATTAATATCTTTTCCGAACACCTCATATTTATAATCAGCAGCCATTTTTGACTGAGCAATGATTCCTGTTGCTTTCTTATAAGTAATTCGCTTCATAAAGTTCTTAAATCTACCTAAGTTTTGCTCTGGGCTGATTTGATCTGCTATATAGATAGGGTAGCCAAGTCCATTGTTAGCAATAAGAGCAATAGGATTAATTATGTCACCAAATACCATTATCGTATCTGGTTTTATTCTTTTGATCTGTTTACGCAAAAAGGAAATAGTCTTATAATAACTAAAAAGCTTTGTGCTCGCCTTACTTGTATGAACAAAAGAAGGCTCAATAAACTTCACTTGAGGATCCAGTTCATAAAAATGTTTTCCAGCTCTAGTTGCAACAAAATGTACCTCATGTCCCCTCTTAACAAAATGAGATGCCAAAATTGTTAATTGCCTTTCTATCCCCCCCATCTGTAAGGAAGGTGATATTATACATATTCGTTTATTCTCCATTAATAATGTGACCTAATTGGTCCGACGATATAAACTCTACGTCAGGCCATTGTTTTACAATATTATTTAACAGTATCTTTAGTTCTATTAAATGGTTATCTCTATTAATAGTCTCTATTGCACCAATAAAGTTCAACCGATGGGAACTTATGATAGCAGGACGGAAACATTTGAACGCCACGTCTATTCTGTGCATACATTCTCCAACCCAGTCACCTCCTTTATAGGGCTCAAAGAAAGCATTTCTTGTTAAGTAAATTTGACCATATTGATTATATTCGCCCAACTTATGGTACTTGCTTTTACATTTAATAGGTTCGTCGGATATTGGGATTTGTTGATAAGCTAATCCCTGAAGAAACTTCACTCCATTTTCATGTAAAGTCTTTTCCAATTCTGACCTCCATATATAGCATGGTGCTATAAATGATTCTGAACGAAAACCATACAAATGTTCAAACTGGTCTAACGCCTCTATCACAATAATTTGTTCCTCAGACAATGTTGCAGGATCTGCATTTGCAAATGCATCCATATATCTAGCTTTTACTTTTGGGGAGACAATTGTGGTCAAGCTGAAATGACGATCGTTAAAGCAGAGTTTTGCAATCCCATCGTTTACCTGTAAAGCTTTCATCCAACGTATCGAATTGAGATGCTCGCGACCATGAGATTGTGGCATCCAAACTCCTGAGTTTATTCCCTCGAGAGTCAAGTTATAACAGTTAGAGCATCCCGGTTGTCGTTTATAGGTTTTTAGTACAGACTCATAATAATATTCTTGAAAACCATATGCTTCTATCTTATCAAAATCAGGATTTGCAACTACACAGTTTGCAGTGAGTACTGCTGGTTTGTTATTTGAATCGCGTACACTGTCAAGAACCTCAAAAAGACAAACCAAATCATCCTCCGTTTCAAGAGAATCATAATGCGAGAAATGACAGCGATCTACTCTATAACCTTGCTTCAAGAGTTTCTCATACACCTGTTTGGAAGGCATTCGGATGCTCCCCCAATCATCACTCTCAATTACGACAAGATGCCTTCTGGTATGCCATCCGGGAATCTGAGACAGGTAATGTTTTAGTTCCACTAGTGCTGGCATAGCGCATAATATAATTGTTCACTATTGATAAATTCCACGTCAGGCCAAAATTTGATGATCTCTTTCAATAATCGCTTCAACTGTCGCAGGGAGTCTTCCCGATTAAATGAATCCAATGTTCCAATATAATTTACACGGTGTGTATTTATAACAGCAGGTTTGCCCCAGCGGAATGCTATAGCCATCTCTGCAAGGCAACTATCTACCCAATCCTTACCATGGTTTTTAGCAGGCTCGAATGTACAATTTCTCCGCCAATAAATCTGTCCATACGCAGTTTGACTTCCCCAGAAATGGTCTACTTTCTTAATAGGGAGATTTTTACCCTGTGGAATAAAATGCTGACCGGCTTGAATACCTTTGATGCCATTGTCTGATGCTGTCTTAAAAAGATCGTCATGGATGATACTACATGGAGGACAGAAAGAAACGGACTTGTAGCCAAAAAGTCTTTCGAACATCAGCAATCCATCTTTCATATTTGCTCGCAGTTGCTCCATCTCAGAGTAATCATCAAAATCAAATGTTGGGAAATAGTCCAGATTTATGCGTTTTGGGTCATTAGCCATTCGAGAAATAATCACAGACTGGTTTTCGTATGCAATACGTTCCTTTTCTGTTGGATTGGCGACAGCGTGTAACCAACGCGTAGCATTTAGGTGTTCACGTGCATGGAACTGTGGATAATATACTCCTGCAACTATACCTTGTTTAACCAACAGAAAAGATTTCTCTGTCCACGGATGACGTTGATAAGTTTTCTCTACAGATTCAAGTACATATTGGGTCTTTCCATTAGCATCGATGGCTTCAAAATCAGGGTTAGCCATAATTGCCAATGGAGTTATTACCACAGACTTGCCATTTGAATCTTTTACGGATTGGAGAACCTCAAACAATTCTTCCAAGTCCTTTGCTGACTCCAAAGAGTCATAACGGTCGAAATAGTCCATGTCAACTTGTATTCCAGCCTTCAGCATTCGCTCGTATGATGCTCTATCTGGAGTACGAATAGCCCCCCAATCATCACTCTCAAATAGTACATATTTCTTACAAAGGCTTACACCACGAAAATTAACATAGTTTTTTGCGAGTTTACGCTCGACTGAATGAATAAAACTCATATCGATCTAAAAGAGAAATGAGAACAATGGATTACCAAAGAAAACATTCAAATATTGATAAGAATCTCGTCCGATAAAGATTCCCATCATAGCATATGCAATCACAATACCAAAAACAATATTTACCAAATATCTATTATGAACACATATATTGTTATATTCCTTATTATCGTTGAGATTTTCAATAATCATATAAAAAAGTAGGAATACTAACATAACGGCACATACATGTAGAAAGCGAATTCCATTACTCGCACTTCCTCCAATGTTTGCCATAGAATACATCAGTAAGATAAAGGTAATAAACTTGTAAAGGAAAGTATCTCTTTTTTTATAAATAGATAGTGACATCAAGCAAGCAATTATCATTGTCCCATAATTTCGGACGTCCACCATCATTCTACTAAATGCACGATTTGAGTTGCCATGAGCAGCTGCATCTTTATAGATTTGATTCATATTAGCCAGACCATCTTCTGATGCATAAATTGAAACGTACAATGATAATTCTTCATTGAAATGATCATTAGCAAAATTACTCATGAAGTACGAAGTTGTAGCACCTTGTAGGGCAAATGATACCACAAATAATAACCATACTATTTTTAACTTATCTTTCAAATAATAATGCAAGAAAGGAACTGGTAGAAGTATCGTAAAACCAAAATGTATGGAAGCAGTAAATAGTATCCATATCATGAAGTATTTATTATTCTCTAATAAGATCTTCAAACAGCACCATATGTAGAAAAAGGTGGCAATAGCAAATCTTAACGAATTAAAATCGCCATAGGGTTTAACTAAAAACACTGCAGCTAAAGCAAACAGAACATGAAGTGGCTGTTGACCATAGGTCATTTTTTTAGATACTATATTAAGACAACACAAGAATAACCCAGTATATATCAAATAATAAATGCAGCATAACACAACCAACTCCTTAGTGAACAACGTGAAAAATCTTGCAGACAATCCCAAGAATACATCTTTCTCCAACAATATCTCAGGAATAGAATAGTTTGCATAATCCACTATATGCTGCATATTTCTTGTGATATCAGAATTGTAATCAGCTGTAGCTATGAGTTTGAGAGAACACGCCAGCATAACTGACATCATTAATACAGACCAATAAAGATTTCGTTTGTCATAGTGAAATATTGATTCCACAAAAGAACCAAATGGCCATAATATCGAAAATAATCTCATGATATATACCAATTAAACGATCTCGTCAATACTTGATATCTCTTTGATATGAGATGAAGGATTAACTATTTGAAGTTGGGAGAAAACTCGCCCCGTAATTCCAAAAAATTTGTAAAACCAATAAAAATGGCAAGAAGGATTATTCGTCAATAATGCTGTAGAATATCCGCTGATTATATAAGAATCTTTCAACTGAAGGATAAGTAACTCTACAGGAATAGAAAAATCTATAATTTTTATTCCCTCTATTTGACTAATCTTTTCTAAAAAAACAGCTTTCATATTTGGATGAGCTTTAAACAATATATCCCTATTAGGAAATTTTTCTACAATTCCTCTATAGACTTCTATTTCTCGTTCCCAGTACTCTTGTCTCCTAGGTTGTCCAACAATGACAATGTCATTTGATTTTATATTATACTTCTCTACATTGAACATTTGATTTACTGCAGATAAAGCCTCTTTAGTAAAATCTGGAATCTGTTTGAGTATTTTCCCATTTCTATTTTTAAACTCTTTTGGAAAACTAAGCCAAATATCGTCAACAAAGCTCCACTCTCCGTAACTGTATTGATTGAGTAACCTAAAATATGGAAGAAAAGTTTTTCTTTTTAATACCTCTTTTTGAATCCGTATGGTATCTAAAACCCGATGAACCCATAAATGGTATCTATTCCATACTACATATGGTTTGAGACCATCTTGTAAAAGTCCTATTCGTGTTCCTGCACGGTGTAACCAAAAGGCTAAATACATATTATCAGAACTTCCTTCCTGAAAGAAGAAAAAATTCTCAGGTTTATATTTCTGGATTTTCTTTAAAAAAGAAGACGTTCCATATCCAGTGGCTGGTATGTTATGCAATTCCACATTAGAAACTGGACTATGAATATCATCTCTTACACGATGACCATCAGTAATATAAATATGGTTGTTGTATCCAGAATATAAAGAAACTGCAAAATGTACAGATAGCATTAAATGATATTCTGTATGTATAATAAAAACATTAGTTGAGACCATCGTAATCTATTGCTTATTATATTGAGGTAGATGCAATACAAAGTGTAATAAAAAGCAGTTCATTATGTAGCACAAGAACTCGTTTATCGCAAGCCCAATTGTTACGCTTGTCAAAATATCTAGTTCAAAAAGTACTGTACAGAAGTAAGGAACGATAAAACATCCTATGAAATGTACACAAGAACTTAAATAAGAATATTTAAATGCTTTCAATGTATTAAAAACCCAAGTTGTCCCATTCGGACTACTAAACACAAATGTAACACACATAATGCGCATTGCCCATAAAGAATCTTGATACTTGGGAAAGAACGTTTCTAGAAGACAAGGTGCCAATAGATATATTATTACTGATATAGGGAGTACAACGGATGGTAACAACCAAAGCAACCTTTTGACGTATGGCCACATGTCCGAAGCTCTACCTGATTGTCCATACTTAAAGCCCATTTGTGGATAGAAAAATTGTGCAAACTGTCCTGGTAACAAATTTATCAACCCTCCAATGGCGGTAGCTGGAGTATACAATCCTAATTTTTCTATAGAAGATTTCGCGAGAATTATCCAACGAGGTAAAGTTTGTGCTGCTGATCGCAATTGTACTAACACCATCATTGCAATCCCCATCTTACCCATCTTATAGATAATTGGTAATTGTAAATGAGGGGTTATATTTTTAAACGGAGAATATTTGTACAACAATGAAGTGTACCAAACATTCGTCAATGTATAGTAGGTCAAAATTCCCCAATACCCAAACCTATAAATCAAATAAGTACAAAGAAGGATAATGGGAATCTCTAATTGATATATACGAGTTAGTTTATCAAACGACTTTGCAGAACGATAACGTGCCATAAAATGTAACTGAAATGAGTTACAGATAGCAATTATCGTTATTGTCACTATACCGAGACCTTCTGATATGCCGTTCTTGCGCAAAGATACTATTCCTAATATTGTTCCGATTAAGACAAAAACCAAAGAAACTATACAGGCATAGGTATATCCATTAGAAATTCTGATTTCTGCTGCTTTAGTATCGTTTTTTCCTAAGAACACAGGTAGTTCTGTATTCAAACCACTCTGAATTCCCAACTGAAAAAAAGGAAGATATGCAAGAAATATGGATACAGTGTTCCACATACCTAATTCAAAAGGATTTAGCCACCTCATGACCGCTAATCCCACTAAAGTCGAGCATACACTTTTTATGGTTGCCCACACACTATATGAAGCTCCTGTTTTTATTAGCGGATGTCTATTTACATAATCCTTAATTCTGTTGATTATTGTCATATTACTACTTCCTCAAATGTTTTACTAATACCTTCGCTCTCTCGTACTCCTGCGGAGTGCCAATATCTATCCAAGTGCCGTTGAGCGGATAACGGATAACTTTCTTGTTCTGAGCAATGAGCTTCTCCACGAGGTGGATGGCATGGAAGAAGGTGCCTTCCGGAATCTCAGCAAGGGCACGCTTCTTAATGAGGTAGATGCCTGCATTAGCATAGTAGTTATACTTAGGTTTCTCAATGAGGCCCTTGATGTTACGCCCATCTAGATCGAGGATGCCCAATTCGATACTGATGTTGTAAGGAACGGCAGCAACAGACATCTCTGCATCGTGCTTCTGGAAGTGTAAGAAGAAGTCCTCATAGTCGATATTGGTGAAGAGGTCGGAGTTCATCACAAGGACAGTATCGTTGTAGAAAGTATCTACGAACTTGATACTACCAATAGTGCCGAAAAATTTGGGCTCGCGGAAGGTACGTACTTGCACACCATCACGAGGAGTAGTGAAGTGCTTTTCCAGTTGCTCTCCAAGGTAGTTAACAGTCACATTGACATGCTGTATGCCATAAGAAATCAGGCGATCCACATTATGGTCGATGATACACTTGCCTCCCACTTCGAGTAATGGCTTTGGAGTCTTCTCGGTAAGCGGACGAAGACGTTCACCCTTTCCACCAGCCATCAGGACGGCGTCGATGGGAAGCCTTGACTTGAATTTCTGGAGGTTAACTACATCCACCACATGATTCTCTGCATCCAAAATCGGGATGAACATGATGCGACGGTCGCGGAACGACTTGAGGTGAGCCACATCGTAATCTTCTTGCTTGATGAACTTAAAGTCACGATGCATGATTTTGCTGATAGGATCAGTCAATTCTGCCCCAGTGATAAGTCCTCGGCGGATGTCACCATCAGTGAGTGAGCCCACCATCTGCTGGTCGGCATTCACTACGATGAGCGACTCGCCATCGTGGGTTATGCTGTTAATGGCAACGAGAGCTTCACGAATGGAGGCGATCTCGCTGATTATATATTTTCTCATATCTCTACCAATTTATCTTTCAACATGATTTCTGCAATCTTCCAATCGAGCATATTGTCGAGATCAACAGAGTGAATTTCGTCCATCACATACTTGCGGATTCTGTTCATTCCTGCAAGTCCCTTGGATTTAAGTTGCTCTGGATTTATGACATAAACAGCTCCATTCTGCTGCCATACGCGAGGAGCATCCTGACGTCGTTCTATCGTACCATCCCCCTTGCTAATGGTAAGGAGGCCTTCTGCATTGTCTTCAAAACCATCGTAATAAGGATTACACTTGGCTGGCATGACCGAAGTGACCATATCTATACTATCATCATAGAGTTTGGTGGCCTCAATCACATCCTCTGCTCTACGGAAAGGTGAGGTTGCTTGAAGGAGCACAACCATATCATAGTGATTGCCCTTCCGCTCATAGAAGTCAAGCGCATGAAGGAGCACTCCATTGGTGCCTGCATTGTCGGTAGCCAAATACTCAGGACGCTTAAAAGGAACCTTCAAACCATAATCCTCCACAACCTTGATGATATTATCATCATCGGTTGAGACACAGATATTATCGTCGGTGGTAAACTTGCGGGCAGCATCAATCGCATAATAAATCAATGGTTTACCGCCCAACTCCTTGATATTCTTATGAGGTATGCCTTTACTACCACCCCGTGCTGGAATAATGACTAATGGAAGCATAGACTTAATCAATCTTAATGAGTTCGTCAATTTCAAAATCGTAAAGCGCCTTGGTGCCTACCACCATATCCCAATAGGCTGCAGAAATACCGCTTCCGGCACGTTTGATGGTAATATTGTCGACAGAAAGGATGTCACCCTTCTTCACCGGCACTTTTGCCACAATGGACTTGAGCACCACTTTGGAAATCTCTACCTCACTTGGGTTAGGACGCTTAATACCATCGCCAAGAGCAACCTCAATGTTACGGATGCAATCGACCATATACTTGAGTTCCTGTGGTTCGAGCGAAGCCTTGTGATCAGGTCCTTCCATATTGCGGTCGAGGGTGAAGTGTTTCTCAATAATCTCCGCACCCATAGCAACGGCAGCAATAGGAATCTCAGTTCCCATAGTATGATCGGAATAGCCCACCTCACACTTGAAAGCCTCCCTCATGGTCTGCATAGCGCGAAGGTTGACTTCGTTCTTAGGGCAAGGATAGTTGGTGGTACAATGGAGCAATGCTACCGAAGAAGCACCTGCTGCAAGAAGGGTGTCGTAGGCGATAGCCACCTGAACAAGTGTAGCCATACCTGTAGAGAGGATGATAGGCTTGCCGTAGGATGCCATCTGACGGAGGTAAGGGATGTTGGTAACCTCTCCGGAACCAATCTTAATGATAGGAAGATGGAGTTCGTTCATCAAGAAGGCAAGACTGTGCTCCTCATCAGGAGTAGAGAGGAAGTCAATACCAATCTTACGACAATGCTCCTGCACGATGCGGAAATCTTCGTATGAGAGTTCGAGTTTCTTGAGCATGTCAAACTGGTTCTCTTCAACATCATGCGTATTCTCCGACTGATAGGTTGCCTTCTCAGCCTTGCGAGTGACAATCTTCTCAGTCTGCCAAGTCTGGAACTTCACACAATCCACACCAGCAGCCTTTGCGGCATCGCAAAGCTGTAGCGCAAGATTGAGCCGACCATTATGGTTGACGCCTGCTTCAGCAATTATATATGTATGCATATTGTATCAGTATTTATATTTCAAAAGAATGTATTTCAGTTTCTCGGCCTTTTCAGGATTAGCCACAGCCCAATCATCACAAATTTCATCGTAAAGCGAAGGATTGAAAATCATCTTGCCCAGGGTGAACTGATATTCGTGCTTAGAGAATTTGCGCTTATACTGATAGAGGCTGTTCTCCTCTGAGCCATCAGTTCCTCCACCAAGGTGAAAGTGCTTCACTCCCCTTGTAGTCAGTTCCTTAGCAGCCCCCCAAAGCAGGAAGTTGTTGGGTGAGAGTTTGAGAAAAGCCTTGTCGCTACCTGCAAGATGATAGTGTCCGTATGGCAACTGATAGAAGAAGATGGCTCCTGCCACCACCTTGCCATCATGCTTCACAATGCCGAGAAAACGATTCTGGATGGTATCTTTCAGCTGGTCGTAATACTTAGGTTCAAAGTAGTAGAAACCATCAGCCTCCAGTTTGTCCATAGTGGAGTTATAAAGCTTTTCAAACTCCTTTAGATATGTGAAGTCGTTATCAACTACGAACTCCAGACCATTCTTCTCACCCTTCTTGATGACATTGCGGTTCTTGGTATGAATCTCGTTCCTCCAAGTGGCTTCTATGCCTCCTGAGAGGTCGATGGCGATGGTCTTACGATCCTGAATCAAGCGACCAACCTTATAGAAGTAATCCCAGTTTTCAAGCAGAGGATGGAAGCGCGTAAAGCCACAGACATAGTTTTCTGCCTTAGCCTTGTCTATCATAGTCTGAAAAGCAGCTGTCATAAAGGCTTCACTATGATCGTTTGACACCGGACCGCCATAACCGTAGGCAGTCTCAAAATCGTAGTATATTGTTCCCTTGTACTCAAAAGCTCTAAGCAGGAATGGGAAAAGCATGATGCTGTTGCCAGCCTCATATACAAAGCAGCAAGCCTTCTCGCTCTCGGTCTCGTAGAGTCTTACGTATTCTTCACGAAAATACAGATCCAACAATTCGGCAGGAATACGGTCAAAGTACTCATTCCAATGTTCTGTAAATCCTATCATTATTTCAATGCTTTCTCTAATGTAGTGAGAATAAAACACATATCCTTATTAGTATATCTTTGGTCAATGATGATAGACATCTCATGTTCAGCCATCTCTACACCCTTCTGTACATCCATGCCTTCAAGAGGCCAATGCACAGGACAGAAAATCTGCTGCTGGAACATCTGTCGTCGAACCTTGTTTCTGTCCTCTAACCAGATGGGTACGAAGAGTGGTATTTTGTCTTCGGACACAGGAAGAATAGTTCGGATGCCTAGTGTTTTGAGTCCATTAAGTATCTGACGGATGTTACGAAGGCGGATGTAAGCGATTCGCTCGAAGTCTGTCTTAGTGATAGCCTCCTGCGAAATCTGACTCATGCCCCTCTCAATCTCGTCATCTATGTGGTTCTCACCTTTCTCGAAGAGATGAAGATAGACATCATCATCGTAATACTCTGGTTTACGAAGCGACTTGAGAATGCTGCCAGCGAGTTTGTACTGATGAAACTTATTAGCTTCGGAGACAAGCGGAAGGTCGTTAGCAGTCTTCACCAATCCACCATCTGGACAGGCAAAGGTCTTGCGAAGACTGGTGAACTTATAGTCTGCTATGAGCTCCGGTTTGCGGAACTCATAAAAAGCCTGCACATCATCTTCTATTACGATTATCTCCTTACTGATAGAGCGAATAAATTCTACCTGAGGCTGCAGGTTCTTGAGTCCAAAGTAGTTGATAAGCAATACGGCAGCCTTTTCGTTGTCCTTGAGTGGAAGTTTTTCAACATCAACCTCAAGCTGATCATTGAGGTTATAGAATACTACTTTCATCTGACTCTTCTCGACTGCAGTCACTATGGATGAACAGAGGTAATCAGGAAGATAGACAGCAGTAATGCCATATCGTTTCTGTACATCAAGAAGAATGTAATAGAGAGCAGAACGACCTGAAGAATATTTATACACACCCTCTAATGAGCCGTTGTTGCTCTGAGTGTATTGGAGTCCCTGAAGATCTACATCAAACTCTCCACCTATAACCCGACTATTTTGCATAAAGATATTCTACTATGTGTTCAACAATCTTTTCAGCAGTACAACCATCGCCATAGTAACTATCCTTGATGCGCTCTGGATTAGCTTCTATCGCGTTCCAGGCCTTCTGAATTTCTTTGAGGTTGTTATCTACCTGATGCACATTTTTGCAGATAAAGCGACCAGTCTGACGATTGCCGATATTGACGACTGGTGTACCCAAGCAAGGAGCTTCTACTATGCCACTGGATGAGTTACCGAGGACGGCATAACACTCGTTCATGAAACTGAGGTAGCGCATCTGTCCGAGAGATGGAAAGAGATGATACTTCTCTGGATTCTGCTTCTCCACTTCTGTCCAATAGTCGTTAATCTGCTTACCTCCGAAGTCAGCATTTGCCTTTGAGATAATGATTGAGACATCCATCATGCTATCTGTAAGAGCTATGATATTTCGTGCCATCTGTAGATTGTAGTCAAGCGATTCATTGGTCTCTGGATGAAGCGTTACAAGAATCCATTTACTGTTAGTAGGAATACCGATATTCTCCGCCAGTTTCTGGCGAGTCATCAGAGTGCTTCTACAGAAGTTGTCAAGCCCGGGTTCTCCCACAGCCCACACGTGAGCATCAGAGTTACGCATACGAATGATATTCTGTGCCGACTCTTCCACTCCAGGAAAATGAATGGCAGACATCATAGTGACGGCATTACGCACTTCGTTGTCAATGGCACCAATAGTGACATCACCACCAGAGATATGTGCGATAGGAATGTTCATCACAAGCGCAGCACTACAGATAGGAAGCAGTTCGTAACGATCACCAAGAACTACAACCAGGTCAGGCTGGAGTGTGGCAAAGGTCTTTGCAAAGCCCATGCAGCAACGTCCCATAGACTCAACGATAACTTCCTTCGAATCACTATTGAGACCCATATCTACCTTTGCGGAAATAGGATAGCCATCTTCCTCGATGCACTTATATGTATAGCCATGTTCAGCCATCAGATGTGCACCTGTGACTACCAGCTGGAGTTCAAGATTCATATTCTGCTGAACACCATCAATAGTCCATCGTAGCAAACCATACTCTGAACGCGCAGCTGTTATTATGCAAACTTTCTTCATTTGTTTTCTATTGATTTATTGTAGAGAATATAGGGCTCGAACCGATGACCTCTTGCATGCTATGCAAGCACTCTAGCCAACCGTGCTAATCCCCCAGCCGTTTTCTATTTTAAATTTTGCAAATCGGTCTTCCAAGCAAAGAACGGACATTTCTCTTCCAACTCACAATACAGATTCAGATTGTACTTCACCAGTTCCATAGCTTTCTCTATCACCTTTTCATGAAGATAATCAAAAATACTATTAGTCTGAACAGTAGCTTTCATTTCAAGCACTACCGCCCCTTGCGACTGTTCCTTTATCTATATATACGCGAAGTGAGGTGATACGGTATTGGTAAAGATATTGGTAGCCAAAGGACAAGCCTTTTTGAATTTCGCCAATACATCCTTACGATTACGCATACCTTTCAGTCGATTCCAAAATGTCCCCAATCGCACGCCAGCAGCAGCCTACCCTCAGAGAGAGAATAGGCCGAAACTGTGAGATACACACCCTTCTTAATCTTGAAGATGATATCCACACAATCCTTCTGAACGAAAAAAGTCATCTGACTCTCGTTGTAGAAGTTTGCTTTGGTGCGGTTAGTGATGAAGGACATAATTTATAATTCTTTAATCCACTGATAAAACTTGTGTTCGCCTCCGAGAAGGGGGAGATTGCGAGTTTCATATTCTTCTGTACGGGTGAAACCTTCTTTGATAAACCTCTTGTAAGAAGCAATGTTATCTTCGGCTATCCATGTAATGAGATTCTTTCCTCCAAGTCTTCGGATGATTTCTATTCTAACCCGAACAGTATATGAACCGATTCCTTTTCCTACATACTGAGACAGGACTCCAGAAGATGAAAACTCATAGGTTACATCATCCACCTTATCTATATAAAAGAATGCACATGGATTATCAAGGTCATAAACAAGGTATATGGTACGCTTGTCTGATGTAATTTGAGTTTTGTACCATTCAAAGAAACGCTCACGATTTGGCGCCTCTTTGAATCCTCCCCATTCTATGTTTGCCTGATCGCACTTGATTAAATATAAATCTTCAAAATCTTTTATTGTTGCTTTTCTGTATGTCAATTGAAGTGGCATTGTTATCTTGTTTTGATAACCACTTCAAGTTGACTTACTTATTTTTTATCCATTTATAGAACTTATGTTCACCCCCGAGAAGTGGTAAATTTCTGACTTCGAATTCACCCGTTCGGATGAATCCCAGTTTCTCATATCTCTTGTAGGAAGCGATGTTTCTGTCTGATACCCATGTATTCAGATAATACACCTGATGATGCAGCTTCGTATGTATCATCCCCCAGTTTATCTACATAGAAGAAACCACAGCAATCCTCTCCTTCATATACAAGGTATATCCAACGACAGTCAGATGCTAACTGTCGCAAATACCATTGATAGAAAGAGTCCTTTTCAGGAGCTTTGGTAAATCCACCCCATGCAATGTTCTCTTTATCACACATAATGCGATAAAGATCTTCGAAATCGGATAAGGTTGCGAGTCTATATGTGAGTTGGGACATAGTTCTTGCTTTTTACAAATCTTCAGGACGTACACTTGAAGGGATATTGACTACACGATCGGTAAACCAAATGGTGTTCCTAAGACCGTCGTTCTCACAGTTCTCGAACATTGGCAGACGAGTCATGAGCTCCCAAATAGGACGAGTCATTACTCCATTGTCGTTTGTCTGGGTAAGGAAGTCAAGCTGAGCTTCCTTATCTTTCAGTATAACGGCATTAAGCCAATAGTTTGAACATGTATCAGGTGAGTCAACAAAGAACTCTATATCTGGGACATTCTTGAAATACTCGATGTATTCTGCAGCCACCTTTCGCTTACTAACTATATATCTGTCAAGATTCTCAAGCTGAGCACATCCGAGGGCTGCATTAATATTAGGCATACGATAATTATAACCGATATGGTCGTGACGGAACTCCCAACGATGTGGAATCTTTGCCTGAGTAGTGATGTGCTTAGCATAAGCTCCGAGTTCCTCATCCATAAAGAGCATCATACCGCCACCACCAGTAGTGATGGTCTTGTTGCCGTTGAACGAGATTGCTCCTATCTTTCCGAATGTACCAGTGTGTTTTCCTTTGTATGTTGAACCAATTGATTCTGCTGCATCCTCTATGAGTTCAATGTGCCATTCCTTACAGAGGGCTGCAATCTCCTCAATGCGGACAGGATGACCGAAGGTGTGCATAGGTACACAAGCCTTGATGCGACAGCCAGTATGCTTGTTGTAGCAAGCTAGTTCGTCCTCATAGGAAGCAAAGTCTTGAGACTCTGAGAGTTCACCAATGCGGGTGTTCTTACGAACCTCTGCATTAGCCTGAAGCCATTCTTTCATGGCATCGGGAGAAAGGCCCATGGTGCTCTTATCCACATCGAGGAACACCGGATGTGCGCCAATATATGAAAGGGCGTTGCAAGTGGCGATGAAGGTGAGTGCCTGAGTCAGTACCTCATCGTCCTTCTTCACACCTGCAAGTAGGAGCGACATGTGGAGGGCATTGGTTCCGCTCACACACACTACGGCACGCTTTGCACCTGTGTATTTTGCCATATCCTCCTCGAAGCGATCGACGAAGTTACCTACTGATGAAACGAAGGTAGTGTCGATACACTCATTGAGATATGATTTCTCATTGCCAGCGAAAACTGGAACGGCAAGAGGAGTGAACTCCTTATTTCCGTAGACTTCCTTAATAAAGGATATTGTTTTGCTGTAATCCATAATCAATTATTTATTCGTTTAAGAAAATTGCGGTATAAAATATTGAAGTAATAACCTCCAGCTATACTTACAATGAATACGAAGGTTGTTCTGATTCCTAATCTTAAGTATGTATTATGAATAAAACTCATTTGGGGCATAAATGGAACTGCTAGCATCTATATAAGAAAAATTTCATAGGAACACCTTGCTGATGTCTTTATGATATATTCTTCTTGATTTTGTCTTCTCGTATATCCAATAAAGAATTCCACAAAAGAGGGTTGACACATAAAAGTAATAAGGCCAGCGATACTAATTCCAAGCTATATCATATCTCCATGGTTCTGTAGAAATATAAAAATGCATACCATAAAGGATATCCTGCTTCATGTAGCAGAGGGAATGTATGTCCCAAACAGAACACAAAGGATTGCGTATGCTTTAATAAAATCTAAAAAAGGTCACAGCCTTGTTTGTTTAATGTTATTACTTTTTCCACTATTTACATTTTTTGGTCGAGATTCTTACCCATTTCTTCATGTTCGAAGTTAGGGATGAACTTCTTGATGGATTCTACTACTTCTGCCTTGGTAAAGTCATCCTTTTGGAAGATTGTTTCGAGCTCAAGGAAGAAATCATTCACTTCATTCATCGGGCGACGTGCGCTTTCGCAAACCACCCCGAGACTCATAAAGCGCTCCATGTCAATCTTTTCCCCTGAAATATAGAATTCTTCGTATGCCTTTTCACCAGTGGTGTCGCTCTTGAAATAGACTACTGGGTAGGTGTCTGACTCGTAAGACATCTGAGCAGCATACTGTTTAGCCTCAGAATCGTTCTTACACTCTACCTTGGCGAAGCCTTCAGCCTTGACAAAATCGTCACAAATGGCAGAGAAGGTGAGCATCTGATCTTCGTCCAACTTAGGGAAAAACACCTCACCACCGTTGCCGAGGATACAAGCAAGCATGCAGATCTGACCAGACTCCTCTGGGCTGACGAAGTAGCGCTTTACATCAGATGGAGCTGCCAGTGGCTGCTTCTTCTGAAGACGATGGATCCAACCATCAGGAAGTGAACCATTGGAGAAGGCTACATTGGCAAAGCGTGCGGTGGTGACCTTAAAGTGGGTGTTGTAGGCCATCACGAGGTCTTCCATGATGCGCTTGCTGGCACCCATGATGTTCACTGGATTAGCAGCTTTATCGGTGGAAACACAGAAGAAGTGCTTAGGCGGATAAACACAAAGGAGGTCCATCAGCTTCTTGGCCTTGATGTCGTTATTCTCGATGAGTGCCTGAACGGAGTACTTATCCTTCTCAGAACGCACGTGCTTGTGGGCAGAGAAGTTGGCAACGATGTCGAAGCCCTTCTCCTCACGGAAGATACGTTCGAAGATGGGATCGGCAAAGTTAAGGGTGTAGCAGCGGAACTCATCGGGTACATAGAAACCTTCGGTAGAGCGCACGTCGCGCACGAGTTCTGCCAGCCCGTTCTCGTTGAGGTCAACAACAACGACAGAAGCAGGCTCGAAGTGGAGAACTGCCTTGATAAAACTGGAGCCAATTGAACCGGCACCACCGATTACACATACTTTCTTACCCTTAATCTCAGCAGTAAGTGTCTCCTTGTTTGCCTCAATGTCAGATGCAAACATGCTGACGGGACGCGATGTCACCGAATCAGCGATGAATTTCTCTAAGTTGAACATTTATATGTTGTTTTTATTTCGATCGTAAAATAGTTAAACTCGCCAACCGCCAAAATATTTCATTTTAAAATACGTAATGGAATCAGGCCATAGGTTTTGCCTGCACACGCACTTATCACCCACTATCCCAACCCTGTTGTAACAGTTTTAAAATAAAACTTTGAAGTAAGGTTCAGACCAATAATAGTGTCCCACCATCCTTTCCCACATCCACTTCAGGGCTTTTCTGTTATTATACAACCATAAGCCTGCCTTGATTAAAGGCTACACTCTAGCTCCGCAGACATGGAGGTACTAGAGGAGTCTCTTTTTTTGATTAATCATCGTAATAAAGAATTTATTTTAGATGACGTGAATTTTTCGTCTTCAGACGTTTCAACTAATCGCACCTAAATATGTCGCGGGTATAAACCTTCTCCTCTACGTCCTTCAAGCAATTATCGAAACGATTAGCGATGATCGCATTGCTTTCTGCCTTGAACTTCTTAAGGTCATTCACCACATGGCTACCGAAGAATATCTCACCATCTGCCAATGTAGGCTCATAGATAATGACGTTAGCTCCCTTGGCCTTCACACGTTTCATAATACCTTGGATAGCGCTTTGGCGGAAGTTGTCCGAATTGCTCTTCATCGTGAGGCGGAAGATGCCAATGGTTACAGGCTCTTTCTTACCATCATACTGATTGTTGGTACTGTAGTCATACCATCCAGCTTTGCGAAGTACTGCATCTGCAATGTAGTCTTTACGGGTGCGGTTTGATTCGACAATAGCTGTCATCATATTCTGTGGCACATTGGCATAGTTAGCAAGGAGCTGCTTTGTGTCCTTTGGCAGACAGTAGCCACCATAACCAAACGAGGGGTTGTTGTAATGAGTACCAATACGAGGATCGAGACCTACACCGGAAATGATAGCCCGAGGATCGAGACCCTTGACCTCTGCATAGGTATCGAGCTCATTGAAGTAGCTGACTCGGAGAGCAAGGTAGGTGTTGGCAAAGAGCTTGACAGCTTCCGCCTCCTTAAGTCCCATGAAGAGCGTGGGGATATACTTGTTATCCTTATACTCTTCCATAATGGGATTGTCAGCAGAGGGACCTTCTGCACCTTCAATAAGGAGCTGTGCGAAGGTCTCAGCAGACTCCTTCATATGATTGCCTTGAATCTTGCGGATTGCCTCATTTTCTTCTTCCCATTCTTCTCCCATCATTTTTGGATAGCCAACAATAATTCTGCTCGGGTACAAGTTATCTTCAAGTGCCTTGCTCTCACGAAGAAACTCCGGTGAAAAGAGTAGACGAAATTCACGGCGCTTGCCATCTGCCAAAGAACCCATCTGTACGAACTTTTGTGCATACTTCACATAAAGGGAACGGCAGTAGCCAACAGGAATAGTAGACTTGATGACCATCGTTGCCTCCGGATTGACAGAGAGCACAAGGTCGATGATATCTTCAATATGGTGAGTATCGAAGAAGTTCTTAGCAGGATCATAGTTTGTAGGTGCAGCAATCACAACAAAGTCTGCATCCTTATAAGCTGATGCGCCGTCAAGAGTGGCAGTAAGGTTCAAATCCTTCTCTGCAAAGTACTTCTCAATATATTCGTCCTGAATTGGAGAAATACGATTATTAATCTTTTCTACCTTTTCAGGAATCACGTCAACGGCAGTCACCTTGTGGTACTGTGCCAACAATGTTGCAATACTCAAACCAACATAGCCTGTACCTGCTACAGCTATCTGTAAATCTTCAAAGTTTCTCATATCTTATCTGTTTCTTTTTACTTTTTGTTATGCGAATTATCGGTAGAAGATTCCCGTAAAAAGCAGTTCCAGTCCGAGATGACGAAAAGACAGCCATAGTCTTCGTATGTATCCATTCGTGAGACCTTGCTCATCGCTTCCGACAGATATTTCAGATCTGATTTTGCCCAACTCCGTCTTTTACCTTATTGACGATAGCATCAAACATATCTCCACAGGTGTAGTCAGGACTGTACATATCATCAAAGTGACAATAATGCTAATCCCTAACAAAATAGTACGACAGACTCTCAAAGACTTCATAGAACCCAACGTCTTTGCCAAGAAGTCCATTGTTGATTTATGTTAGTGTTCAGAATTATTCTAGTTATCTATCCAAGACCTCAAATCTCGGTGAGTTCTTGGATTTAAACTCAGGTACCACTCTCTTCATTAGTTTCACTGTGTCCATGATCTTTACCGTACGCGACAACTTCTCAAACTCCGCATAAGTGTCAAGAATATCAGCATATTCATAATGACGTACCTTAGCTATCATTATCTTCTTATTCTCGGTAGGAATCGTATTTTCTTTATCACTCAAAACTTCTTCATAAAGCTTCTCACCCGGACGCAATCCTGTAAACTTAATCTCAATATCTTCACCCGGACGATAACCGGCAAGCTCGATCATACGGGTAGCCAAATCAACAATCTTCACGGCCTTGCCCATCTCAAAGATAAAAATCTCATTGCCCTCACCCATAGTGGCAGCTTCCATTACCAGACGACAAGCTTCGGGAATAGTCATAAAGAAACGGATGATATCAGGATGAGTCACTGTGACAGGGCCACCATTCTCAATCTGTTCCTTAAAGCGGGGAATGACGGAGCCGTTACTACCCAGTACATTACCAAAGCGGGTAGTAATAAATTTGGTATGACCTTTCACTTTTCCCTCACGAATAGCACATCCCAGACTCTGTACATAGATTTCTGCCAGACGTTTCGAGCATCCCATCACATTGGTAGGATTTACAGCCTTATCGGTAGAGACCATGATCATCTTCTCTGCTCCGTATTCCACAGCCATATCAGCAACCTGGCGAGAACCGACAACATTGACCAGTACAGCTTCACAGGGATTTTCCTCCATTAACGGAACATGCTTATAAGCAGCAGCATGGAAGATTACCTGAGGGTGATAGATATCGAACACCATACGAAGACGCTCTTTCACGCGGACATCTCCAATGACAGGAACAAAATCAAGACCGAGATAATTCTTCTCAAATTCCAGACGGACATTATGCAGAGGTGACTCGGCAGAGTCAAACATGATCAGTTTCTTGATATTCATCTGAGCCAATTGCCGGCAAAGCTCGCTACCAATACTACCAGCAGCTCCTGTCACCAACACAACCTTGCCACAAAACTCAGTCATCACCTCCTCCATATTAATATGAATTTCTGAGCGACCCAGCAAATCCTCAATCTTGATAGGACGTACCCACTGGTGGAAACTTCCGTTTTCGTCAGCCTCACTAATACTCGGAGCTATCAATGTTTTCAACCCGTTTCTTTTACAATACTGAAGCAAACGTCCTTCCTCTTCACGGGTATTCTCATAGCGGGCAAACAAGATGCCTCCGATACATTTCTTATGAATCAGTTTATTGAAGCAATCTTCATCTTTAAAAGAATAAACAGGAAGATCAGCCACACGCCGAATAGAATTACCTGTTCCATAAATGCAAAAGCCTACAACTTTATAATGAGAACTGTTCAGTAACCGGACTTTCAATGCCACACTCTTATCATCAATGCCATAAATCAGAATACGCATATTCTTTTTATTCAGTACATTCAGTAAGAATTCATAAACAATAATCAACTGCATACGAAACCCAACCATGACAATAAAAGTCAGCATACCATCAAACAGTACAAAAATTATTTTCTGACTGTTATGTAATCCCGTCTGTGGCAGGAGAAACCAAATGACAATGGCTATGCAGACAGCCTTTATGAGCACACTTCCCGCCAACCTCCATAATTCCTTCAACTGGGAAAAACGGATCGTATTACGATAAGTATGAAATAGAGTAGCCCCCAAAACACTCGATATAACTGAAACCGCCAAGATATGGAAGAGAGAAGTGATTTCTTTGGAAGTCTCCGTTATATAATGAATGCCGATAAATGACACCCAGGTACAAATCAAAGCTATGAACGTATCAATTCCTAATATAACCCAATAGCTAAAGTAGTTTTTCTGTAAATAGTGAATAAAACGGTCAAATGCGTGTTTCATAATTTAAATCCCCCAATTAATTATCGTATATTCTTATAACGCTGATTATAAACAACTAGAATAATAGTATATAATCGTACATAATTATATTATCTCTATCAAATCCGGATTTACTTCTACCCCCACCGAAAAGAAATTAGGCAGTTCGACAAGAAGACGTTTAATTTTAGAGCCACGGGTAGTGAGCAGACGCCCTTCATACCCCTCAAAGGGACCTCCAACGATACGGATCATACGGCCATACATAGTATTGCTTATCTCCTCAGGCAAATAATATTTAGGATTTTCCGAACTTCTGACAGCGCGTATAAAGCGCTCCATGTCCAAATCGGAAACAATCATAGGTTGGCAATAACCACCACCCTTCTGGTAACGGTATTGGAGGGTTGGTATTTTATGGACAAACTGATCAAGAACTTCCTGTGTATCATGAACAAAAAGTAAATCCTGCATAAACGGTACTTCTTCACGAATTCGCTTACCATTTTTCAATTTCAACCGCCATTGCATAGGAGTAAACACTTCTAGATGTTCATCACTAAGCTGCTTATAAGCAGGTAACTTAGCATTAGGGCGTTTGAGGTCACGCATCACATACCAATGCATTCGTTGTTCATCTTTCAGGAGCGCCATAAAGCCTCAAGACAATAATTCTAATCCTACCTGACCATATACAACATTATATATCAAGCAGTTATCATCACATTCCACAAAAGTTAGAGATCCCTCCCCACTATTATTAAACTTTCTCATCTTCACCATACAAGATGCATTCAAGGTCTATTTACAACCTTACTTTTTATTTCTCTCTATAAGAGAAATACTAATGGGCACAAAGGTACGTAATTTATTGGAAATAACAGCATAAAACATAATGTAATTTTAAGTAATTGCTTCTTCTAGAGAAGTACTTACTCAACAAATGTTTAATTATTATCGATTATATAATGATTATAATTATCTGATATCTATGTGATTAAATTAAATATTACACTCTGTTATTTATCTTATAGAGAGAACTATATTTTGCTAAACAAATTTAGCTTATATCAATATTATCACTTCTTGTAGTTTCTCTTTAATAACCAGTACGATATCATTATAGAATTAAGAATGATGCATAATGACTATTAAACCATTCCGGATTCCCCGTTTTACTTTGTTATACTCTTACTTTAGGAAAGTTTTAATATATAAAAAAAATAACAGTAAATCATACATACCCTTTGATACATATTTCCGATTTACAGTTTCATGGCTATATGGTAGATTTTCTCATTTCTACAATGAATTAAGAATAAGACTGTTTGCCTTGTCTACCAAAGAAGTATCCAATGAAGCTAGATAAATGCGAGTAGTATTTTCCGAATCATGTCCCATAGCTTCACTGATAACAGATAAGGCTACATTTTTACTTTTGGCGATACTAGCCCAAGCGTGGCGGGCAACATATGTAGTTAAAGGTATAGATAATCCTAACTGCATCCCAAGTTTCTTCAGTTTTAGATTCACCAAATGAGCAGTTTTCTTGTACTGTTTCCTTCCGTCCGCTTCCGGATCCCGTATAATAGGTAGTAGGTACGGGCTCCCCTGAGTATCATACCTGTTAATTATTTCTTGCATTGGCTTCTCCCATTTGATGAACAACTGTTGCCCTGTCTTCTGTCGGCGATAAGACAAAATACCATTCTGCAAGTCTTTCTTTCTCAAAAAAGCCATATCAATGAATGACATCCCACGGGTATAAAATGAAAACATGAAAATATCCCTCGCATAAGCCAGAGAAGGACTCTTTGTTAAATCAAGCTCCCTCAAACGGCGAATCTCCTCTAATGGAATGGCACGTTTAACCGTCTTGTCTATCCCTGTATATACATATTTAAAAGGACTTCGCTGAACCGTCAAGTCCTTCTCCACAGCACGATTATAAATAGCCCGAAGATTCCGCATATAATAAGAGGTGGTATTCGGACAAATACCGGTAGATTTTAAAAAGCTCTCATATTTCATCATCAAACTGGAATCAACTTCTTCCAACAGGACATCTTTCCCTTTCCGGAAACGTATGAAGCTGTTTAATGTTGTCATATAGGTTTCAGCAGTACGGCGTTTACCTATTTGATTTAACTCTTTGATAAGATTAAGAGTAAAGGATATGAAACCATTATTCTCTGTGGATGCACAATAAAGTTCCACCAGACTATCTGAAGTATAAGCAATGCCCGAACGTTCAAGACGGGTTATAATATTCTTCAGCCTTACACTATCCTCCAACAGAGAATTCTTCAAAGAAAGCAAGTAATCTCTCCGACTTTCACTGGTTACTGAGGACAGAACAATCTCCGAATGTACCGCGTCCCATTCCGCAGGAAACAACTTGTATCCGGTATGTATTTGTCTTACTATACGTTTATGAATCACTTGATAAAAAAGCGTGCCTTCTTTCGTTGCGACGGACGATGCACGGAATTTAACTTTTACTGTTGCCATATGAAATTATTTCTCTAAATAAATATAATCAAACGTGAACTTATAGATATTGAATGATCCGAATAAAACGTTTTATCTGAATTAAACAATAATCACTCCCTCATTATTCACATTTCACTATTTCTTCACTACAGAACATACAATAATCGAAATAACTTGCTGCTTTACCTTATTTTAATAACTAATTCTTGTTTTTTATACTCCCAAACCTTTCCATACAACAGATCTCCGATTCACTGAACTTTCCAAATATTTCTTTTTTCAGTAGATACTTTAAACGATACACAGGAATGACTCCGTTAGAGTACCGGAATAAAGGATAAAAAGGAGCGGAGGAAACATTATATTACATAACAAATAAAAAAGGCGATGTCACCACAACATCACCTCTTCTTCATGCAAAACATTAAAATCTATCTCATCCAGCAATAAGCATTTGCCTTAACCTCAACCTTTGTAAATTTCTCCAGTTCCGCCTTTAACATCTTCACTTCATCCGCAGTTGGCTCGAGAAGGGTAATATCATATCGTGAGTTACGACCGATATTCACCTGCTGGGGTGAACACATACCGACCAGTTCCACCAATTCTCTCAAATCGAATTTCATTAGAGGTTCACAAGTTACGTAGGTTTGGGATGCCATAGTTGGCGATCTCCTGCATAGCAATTGCACGTTCCCGCAGGGGAGCGTTCCTCATTATATCCAGATAAAAACGGTTCGTCTCAATGGTGGTGCAAAGGACGGACTTCTTCATAACCGGATGATCCAGATATTCCAGAAAACGGGCGGGATTTTTGGATTGGGAGAGATAGCTGTTATCAAAACCGTCATATCTCTATTCTATATAATTAGCATCAAAAATAAAAAAGAAGACAAGTTCTTCAGAATAAAGAATTATCTCCTTTCATTTACTACCAATATGCAACAGTATAAACCTCAAAAATCTCTACCTTTATTTCGGCTAGAGAAAAAGGTTAATTAAAGTCTCTTGTTCACAACAATCAGCTGATAATCAGTTCATATTATAAATTCAATCAAAACATTACAGGCTATCAAACAATACACATACAAAAAATCAAGCACCGAACAACTTTATATTTACAGAGCTCAACTAGTAAACAGCAAATCAGTGACACACCTCTATGTACCGTTACATCACTTATCTATTCATGACAGTTCATCTGCCAGGGTACAAAGCATCCGCTCAACAATCTGATTCTCCTTACATTTATAAGCTATAGAATAGGCGTTAATACCAATCGGGGGCACATAGATAGCAGCCAGTTCTATAAATGATGCCAAAGCAACATCATATAAAAAGTCTTCCTTAGATAATTCCAAACGTTGCTGGATTACTTGATAATAAGCATCCAACACAGAATCCTTGAAGGGGCAGAGGAGAGCGTCCCCTTTAAGACTAGGAAGACTAGTCAAACGGGCAATATCTGACATATATGGCATAACACCTACATTAGCCAGGTCTATAAAACAAATATGACCAGTGTGAACCAGAAAATTAGTAGGAAAAGCGTCACCGTGACCGATAACCTGAGGAGCTTTATTGAAACGGAGGGCTAGTTTCTGGATCAATTTTCGCCATTTCTGATTGAAATAATTACTGCGGACAATACTTCTCCATTTTTCCTCATATAAATCACTGCCATGTTGATATATCGATATATTCCTGTCAGCTCCCCAATACTTCAAATGCAACTTTGCTAATTGATTAGCTGTTTCTTGCCATGCTTCCTTAGAACTATCTGAGCTCAATTCATTTCCACACAAATACTGTTCAAATAAGAGGATTTTGCGAGGTTCAGCATTATTAGCAAGGTATAAAATAGGATTAGGAACAGGAAAACCGTCCTTTTTTAATAGTTCTAAAATTGAGTATTCTGTTCTATTAGTAATCTTTGCAACCATAATATCTTTATCTCGCTCTACTTTAAAGCACTGATAATCGCTTGCAAAAATCGTTCCTTGAAATTGAGATATACGAAAACTATTTTTTTCAACTGAACTTTCATCATCCCATTCTGTTCCAATTATAATTTTTGCAATCGATATATAATCTTCACGAGTAAACATCTTTAAGCCTCCTTTTTGTATTCATTTATAACGCGAATAATTTATATTGAATTATATATTGCAGGGACACAATTCCCTTTTATTAGCTATTATAACATTGTAGCAATCTGATTTTCCAAAGCCTTCTTAATAAAAGCATTAATGGAAACGCCTGCCTGTTTGGCTAATATGGCAATACGACTATGAATCTCCGATGTAATACGGATATTAAGCGAACCGGAATAGCTTTTATGCGGTTCAATGCCCTCTGCCTTGCAATATTCCAAATAATCATCTACTGCTTCATGGAAAGCTTCAGTCAATTCCTTAACACTTTCTCCTTCGAAATTAACAAGTCCGTCAATTCCCTCTATCTTTCCAAAGAAAACACTATCCTTTTCGCTAAAATTGACTGACCCCATATAGCCTTTGTAAGTTAATGTATTCATAATCATCCTCCTTTATTTAATAAATCCAGCTTCTTTCAGATCATTATACACTTGTTTCATTGCGTAACCTTTGATGATATTTCCCGGATGTGGTTTATGTATCATAATAGGACGACCCAATTGATTTTTGAATATGACCCTTGCTCCGGAAGTTTTAACCTTATTGGACCTTTCATTCAAAAGTAAACTCCGTTAGCAATGACCTAAAACGTTCTATTAGTTTTTCTTTTGCGACCAACCTCGCATGATATTTTAATTTGGGCAACTATATACAACAATACCCTAGATCCTGCAATAAAAAATCTAGGGTATTATTTGAAGATTACATATTGACACTCCAACTCATCTCTTGTATCCCCTCTGCTATCGTCTTTAATGCTTACAATTTTAGTTACAGCATAATATCCATTGATATTTTTCCAAACAACAGCATCTCCTATTCGGGGTGTTCTGCATCTAGAAGAAAAATCAGCATTAATCAAATTTAGACTGCTCAAGTCTTTGACATTCTTTATTAATGCTATACTATCAATGTCCGCACTATCAGAACATGCATGTATTGATGTATCAGATGCTTTACTCCACTTAGTTGTAAAACCCCTTTCTTGCAATCCTATGATATAAGTTCCGTTATTATTAGAATAATCAAAGACAAAACTTCCAGAATCATATGGTGAGACATAGATTTTTGATGTCATAGATATTGTAATAGTCCTTTTATTTATTCTAACTTTATCAAGCGCAATTCCCACAATAAGACCACCCACAACTGTCACAAATAATCCCGTAAAGATCTGGTAAACAATTTCCATATTAAACTCTTATTTTAAGGTGCAAAGATACTATCTTTATCCTAAATTATTATCTTTATTAACGGTGTTTCATAAAAACATGAGCCCTTTACTGTTTAATCAGTCATTATAAATCAGACAAGCCTCTTTAGAGTAATGTCATAAATAATCACCTTAAATTTATAGTTGTAAATAAGAAATATTATAGCCTTTGACAGTATATATACTCCACTAATAACAACTCCGGCATTTTGAAATTGCGGCATAGTTATCATTCTTTTATTAACGCTTACGTTCACCACGTATGTCTCTAAAGAAACTCGTGACTATTCTTTCTCCGTTACACTACGAAAGACAATAACGTCACTCCCACAGACATACTCTAAAGGGTTCACTCTCGCTCCGCGCCTGGACAATCCCCCTGTTATCAATTAGGGATTCATTGGAATATAGAGATTTCGGAGAAATGATAAATTAAACAATGAGGATGATAATTGGAATAAATGGGGTACTTGAGGCAATAATGATATAGCTTCTAAACTCATCCCTTCGCTGTTTTCAATTATGTCCGTCATTTTTATTTGCATGGCTAATTGGATGAAATGAAGGGGAAATAATGAAGCTATATATAAAGGATAACAAGTAAATACATTATGGCAATTAATACATAGCATTATTCATAAACACAGAGAAAGTGTCTCCTTTGGGAGATACTTCCTCATGGAAAACAACATTTGTTTTCATTAATACTATCTTTATGATAATTCTCTACTACTCCGTATTTTTATACTCTTATATATATTATACCGCAATTTCAAAAATACGGACTAAGGTCTGGGCTTTATAGATTTTCTATTATCAGGTATACTTAGGGAAATTCCTAAACTAGTCTTCATAAAATCAATCAACCTTTTATAGTTTGATCTTTGTTTTTTGCCTCCCATTGGAATAACTCCTCCAATAACATTAAGAGGAATATCCATCTGAAAGGTTTTATCATTACCAATAATCGCTTTTTCCAAAGCTGGGTTATATTTTATCAGTTTCCCAATTTTATCTACATATTTACTCCCTCCTTTTATAGATTTTACTCGTACCATCCATACGGGATCAGTAGTAGTCTTCTTCGATTTCATGGTTACCTTATTCTTATTCAGGTAATCTCCCAAAGACTTGATAAACTTCTTCGAGTGATCAGAAGAGTAATAGACTGTATACTTTAGTCCATCATTCTTTCTTATGCCAATTCTAGAGAGCAATTGGATTGTATACCAAAACTTATACTCATCCTGACTAGTTTTAGATTTATACGCTTTCCTTAGTTGTCCCGATACAGACGGAGGCAAATCCCAATTACCGCAAAGGATAATATTCTGATAATCTCTGTATACATTGGTTGATTTGGTATCGGATGCACCATAGTAAGTAATAGTAAATTTTCTTCCGGCTAATCCTTCTGTCAGCAATGCTTCTCTAAGTTTATCAGCCCATTCCGATTTACCAGCCTCCTTAGTTAATATTCTCTCATCATCCGTCCTGTAGTCTTTCCAGATAACAATCAGTGTTTTCCCAAATGAACTATAACACAAAGAGCAAACAGTCTTGACAAATAACGCATACGTAGCATCATCCGGTTTATGTTTTCTGCTCACCCTAAAAGTAAATTCTCTAAAATCAACCTGACAGTTATACTTGGGTGTTATATCAAGTAGCTTAAAGCAGGAACTTTTACCCAACAACACATCTCCTGCTCCTTCATAAATAATCACGTAGGATTTCATGCCGGGATGTATCAAGTCAGACGGATAGAAATGGATATTGTAGTTCTTATCCTTCGTTCCCATCCATTCAGAGTAATACTTCGGTAGCAACCCCAATACAACATTCCGTTTGATTTGACTAACCCTGTCTGTCCCTTTATAGAATTCCAAGTTCCCTCCCTTTATAAATGTATCATACATATCCTTTATATCCGTTTGGGATTTACACTGGTAATCTCCCTTTTTATTCTTCTCGGAGAATACGCCTAACAAACCCTTAGAGAAAGTAATGAATGGTCTTAGGAACAATGGCGTTTCATCAAGAAGGATATATTTTCTTAAGTTGCTCTGCTGCATTAATTTCATAAAGTCACCATCAAATATAGAAACAACCGGATTAGAATTATTCGGTTCATAAAGCAAGAAATAGTTAATCAGGTCAGTAAAGAAACGTACATGTGTGATGATTAGAATCCTAATACGAACTATTTGCTCCGGATGTGTTTTGTACTCCTTCATCTTCTCAAAATCAGCATCCGAATGGATCATCAGTACATCATTGGGCTTTAAGGTTTCGCCATGTAGTATCTCTCCAATCAGATTATCTACGATCCATTGATACATTCTGTTGCATTCGTTTTTCGTATCAACACAATATAATATACCTTGATCCCATTTCTGACGTATCAGCGATTTAATGGATTCAGTCTTTCCTGAACCACAACCACTAGAAATGCAATATCCATCCGGTGTGTCCGGTATTACTATCGTTCCAAACGGAAAAGGTATATCAAATCCGTTTTCTCCCGGATGAATCGTAACATTTATTCTTTCCGGTGTTCTATGAGGAAGACATAATATGGTTTTCAATAAATCCATAAACTAAAAACTGTTTCTTAATTTCCCCCCAATGTTGTCATACAGTTCGATACTTCGTCCCAATTCCTTTTCAATATGCTGTCTCAATTTTTCAGGGATAATGATAGGGGAATTCACATGGAACCTGATATTTTCGGGACATCCCTTGAAAGCGTTTGCTGCTATATTACCAATACAAAGCGGCAGATAAATGTCGGTCAAAGCTACACATCCTTCAAATGCAGACTCGCTAATATCCGAATCGGCAGGAAGGGTGACTTCTTTCAATTTTGTACATCCTTTAAATATATTTCTCGGTACTTTCTCAGCCCATTCAGGAAGAATCACCCTTTCAATGTATCTGTTTCCACAGAAAGCATCGGGGAACAAATAGGTTTCACTCCCCGACAAATCAACGCTTGCACTTTTGTAACGCATCCAATTAGGGATGCCACGATTCTCTTCATTCGTTTTCATTCTGTTATTTATTTAAGTATTTATAATTTCATTTGTCACAATCATGTGGGAAAGGGTATATGAACCACATCTTTCCCGGTTTGATTTCAATCCACCCATAATATAATTGAGATTAAGGGGAAGCCCCTTCATTCGAGACTTCCCATGTGTATTATCCTCAGCCGAACATATTGTAGTTACTCTCTACAAAATTCTCAGGAAGAGTTTTTCTATCCACACCAAGCAGTCTGATCAGGGAATTCTTCAGGTAGATTTTAGGTTGTCCGGGGAATTGCTGTAGTTCCGATAAAAAGGTCTGTGCTTCAATCGGATCATACGTTACCCCATTACCTGACATCAGGCCTATTTTATAGAGATCGCAAAAAGGGAGAGAACCGTTAATCATCTGCATAGAAGACGGAAAGTCTACAATCGGTTCTATACTAGCGAATATTCTATACCCCCTGTTATGCAGTTCCTCCATAGCACCGATACGTTCTATATTGGATGATGCCCCCCGTTCCAGTTCATCATGTCCGGTCAGGGTGAATCCGAAAGCCGTGTGCTCCCTGTACTGGTCCTCATCAAAGTTCCCATAGCTAGTCAGCAACCCAAAGAAATTGTCCATGAAATCGGCACGCTTGGTCAGAACTTTCACATTCACACCGTTCTCCACACAAGTCTTTACTCCCTGTGCTGTTAGTTCCATTGTTTCAGGAAGCAGCGGATCGGTGGTAAAACTGAAAAATAATCCGGCCCCACGTAGTGCCTGCAAATTTATGGAGAGTTCCTTCTTAAATACCGCAATAGCATCCTGTTCATCCTTGAAGGCCTTTTTCAAGGTTACTGTAGAACTCCACAAACCTGGCCGTAAAGCTTTTGAGCAGTAACAATAGTCGCACCAATTTGAACAGCCAATATGAAAATTACAAGCCCATTCTCCATATTCGGCAGCTTTGCCGGAAGGCTGATAAATTGCCTTCCCATGATATTCCTTTTTCATTTCTTACTTTTTTTATTAAGATTAATAATATTCACTCTAACTAACTCCTCCATTTCCTTCATTCCCGGGATATTTTCAGGCATAAGAGGGGTTGTGACAGGAAGTTCATGTCCTCCTGCCCGTCTTAAAAATGTTGTCATAACTTTAATTAATTTAAGTGGAGAATGGCAAGTTGGTACCTGTACCCGCCATATACTCCTTTATCTATGAAAAATATTATAATATTCTATCCGGAAACAATATACACCGCAATTAATCATAGTTCAATTGAGGGGAATATGAGTTCCGGTCTTTTAGAAATCTTCCGACCACACTCTTTGAGAGCCCCAGCATCTCTGCTATCGAACGTATGCTGAAACCTTCAGAGTTCAATCTTACAATATTCTCTCCCATGAAGTCAGTAATCGTGCTGCGACTTTTCTGACTGTTGACAAGGTGGTTGAATTCATCATCAAACCGTATAAAATCAAAATGAAGCCAGGGAACATCCTCCAGACACATAACAACAACCTCCGACATCTTTTGGGTACTGCGGGTCTTCAGTTGTTTCAGGTATTTTATTTCAGTACCTTCCACTGAACTGCCGATGGCAACTATACTGTCGGTATAGTTACAGATAACGGGACTTCCCTCTATATCACTGATTTCAATAGGATTTCTACCGTTACGTTTACGAAAATGTGCAACCAGTATCATAGTAAGCCCGAATGACTCCCTGATATGGTTCAGACCTTCCATCGTCTTTTTTACAACAGACACTGATACAGCATTGCCTGTCAGAGCCCCCAAGTCATCAATAATAACAAGCTCGGGACGGTTTTCCTCTACCAGCTTCTCTATGTTTCTTATTGTATCTTCCGGAGAACAGCCGTGTGCAGAAGAAACCGGATGTGCCCTTCTTACACTACAAGAGACAAAGTCGGGAACATTGGCATATCGACGGGCTATTTGAGAATCTGACAGTTCAAAGTCAACACAAAGTGTTTTCCTTATTTTATCACTGACCGGTTCTTCCCAATGGCACAGGCCTGATGCATTGGCAAAGGCGATATCGTAACAAAAAGCTGTTTCCGAACTATCAGCTGCAACCCCGATAACCGAAAGTTCGCCTTCCTTGATGAAATCTCCCAGAACCGCTCCCGGCTCCTTAAAATTATTTTTATCGGTAATCACCTCTTTGAATGTCCGTACTTTAAAAGCATTATCCATATATCTATTTCTTTAGAGAGGGGCAACAATTACTACTGCCCCAAAAACATAATCAATCCTTAAGAATATTGTCAAACAATTCTCCCAAAACGATTTCAGTGGTCCGGGTCCTGTCACCCTTGACACCTCTGGCCTCCTGCAATACGGCAACATATTGGGGAGTAAGAACAGAAAATTTCTGGGTGATAGTCTTTAGCAGTTTCTCCTTGTCAGTCTCCTGCTTGAGCCGATTATAAGTCCAGCGGGCAAGAGGAACACCATTTAGAAGCTTTGACGATGCTTTCCCCGTAAATATTTTCCGATATACCGCCAAGGCACGTTTCATTGCATCGACCATCGGACGGTCAACACTTACAGACGTCCCCTCGTTGATCTTCTTCATGTCATCCCGGGAAGGTTCTTTGGCATACGCATAATATGCGGCGGCTTTGGCAACATAACCGGTCTTGAGCAAGTCATTGTAATATTGCGTATCCGCATTCTTATATACCGCAGCAGCATAACCCGCAAGTTCGGCATTGGTCGTCTTCTTCGTGTCGAAGTTAATGGAGACAAACTGTTTCCGGAATATATCCGGATCATGAATATCCTCAAAAAAGAAGATGAAATCGAAAGGTTGATAAACCGGATTCTTCATAGCCGCGGCTAATTCCAGGTCATGTCCCGCAGCACGTCCGTGACCGTCCATTCGACAATAATACCGGTCCAACAAGTCTTCGGAAACCTTTTCCCATTCTCCTTTTTCCTTGTTGAATAGCGCAGGAGTATATCCGGCCTGTTTGACGATCCGGGCTCTGACATACTTGCCCGGTTGGGCCATACCTACTTCACGGCACTTATTCTGCCATTCTTCCGCACGTCCCAAAAAGTCACGGTTTTCCATGATGGAACATTCAGGCAAACCTATCATTTCATTGCGGTGATACAACTTTCCTTCAGACAAAGGCTCCCCGTCCCACATCTTAAGATAGGAATTCTGCAGAACTGTCCCACTTGATGCTGTCCCACTTGGTGCTGTCCCATTTGGCACAACAGCATTTATACTACTGTTACTATCAGGCGTAGCACTACCCTGAGGTATCATACCATTATTTAAACTCTCTACCGTTGCTTGAACGGCTCCCTGCTCTGATACTTCAGTCACAGGATTTTGATTGTTTTCTAGCATAGTTTGAATCTTTTGTTCTTTCGGCACAATATCAGATGCAGAAAGAGGTTTGTTATCATCTACCATAATTAAAGAAATTATAAGTTATGTTCATTTTCGAGAGCAAATATAAGCAATAAAACAAAGGAATAATCCTTTTGAAATCAAGCTGTTATACAAAGGCATACCTGACAGTAGGCTATCTTTTACATCCATAAATTTATACCTATCAAACTACATATGAACTTCATTGAAGGTCAATTGACTTTTCATAGATTCCTTCTTGATTTATGAACAGACAGCTCCACCGTTGAAAACAGCCGGCGTATTTTCCAGCGAAACTGTCTATTCCGGTTAATTACCTAAAGCTACTTGCGCCCCCATTTTTTATTAGACACTCTCAATATGTCCAAAGCCCGCTCAACATCAATTACAACGACCTTACCGTTTTGGGAAATGGCTGCATCAATGACACCGCTACTCTTTATGCGTTGAGCAGTAGAAATGGAGCAATGAAGAGCCACTGCCAATTCTTTCATGCCCCGGACATAATGTTTACTACCAGATGGGAAGGTATTGCCCTTTTCATCGTTACCACTCTCGCTTGCAAAGCCTAACTCTTCTTTCAAAACCTCCACCAAATCACCCAAAGTAGACTGGAAAAGAGGCTTGTTCTTTAATAGAAATGTCTCCATAAATAATTTATTTTAATATTGAATATTGAATTCATACACGTGCTGGATTCGGTTGTAAAGGTAGAGAGTAGATATTAATATTTAAATTATTTCTTCACACTACAACCCGATTTCAACCGGATAAAAACAAAAAAGGACATATCGCACTTACGATACATCCTTCCTTCATCAAAATCAATTGCAATTAATTAGTCTACAGCTTTTTCTATCAATTTTTTAAAATAAATATAAGGTTTACGATCCTTCTTTATTTTGGAAAACTCGGTAGAAATTGATTTATTATCTATTGTTATACCCTCAATTACAAAAACTTTTTGGGTTATACTCCATATTCCATAAGTATCCTTCCCTTTCCTCTTTTTACATAACAATCCAATAAAACAACTTAAATCCTGCATAGTGCCAAGCCATTTTATCGATGGATGATCATCTCCTTTGACCTTTTCTCGTTTCCCCGTTAAAATATAAGCAAACTGCTCTATGGAAATATCAAAGACATACCTGTCAATAAGTTCTTTATATAAGTATTCTATTGATTTTCTATTCAAATCCAATCGGAAATCATATTTTTCTTTCTCTACGCCGATCTGTCTTAATGTGTCAAAACTTTCAGGTAGATTAAAAATACGAGGTGCTTTATAATTGTCTGGACAAATTACAATATCGATTGCTTTGGGATTTTTTTGCTTATATCCATTATAAATTTCTTGCAACTCAAATGCATAAGCAGATTCCGACATTTTATTGAAAAAACGCGTTACATATTGTGCAGGGAAAGACTGAATCATATCAAATATCTCATACAACCCATATAAACATTCTTCCAATAGAGACATTATATATTCTTCATTTTCTTTACTAGAAGAAGAGTCTTTTAGTAACTTAGGTAATAATTTAAATTGATTGACCATATTTCGGATTTTTGTATCCGTGGAATGATCAACTAAAGGAATATTAATACAAGAAGCTTCTTCTACTAATGAACTAGTCACTGGATATAATTGCTCAATAATTGATTTACGACAATCTACATTTTTGAAAGCATTAATTATAATTGTAAAGGTTCTACTATTATTGGATAGTATTTCTTTAATACAATTAAAATAAAATATTCCTGCTTTTATATAAAGAAATAAATCTCCCCTTTTATCTATCTGACAGAATGAAGCATAATCGTCGTCTCTTAATGCATTTATCATCTTATTTCTACGAACATTTGATAGAGAAAGATATGAACATATCGATTCTATATCATTTTTTGATAACAGTTTCAATCTTACAAATAACTTTTCATCACTAATATTCAAAGTTGGATCACTCCTTAAATCATTTTCGTTAATACGAATATCTGAATCAACGACCTCTAACATTTTTTGGTGATTTAAGAATTCATATAACTCTAGAGGATTTAGAATATCAATGAGACTATTCATAAACTCAAACTTTTCAATTATCTGCTCTAACATTTCAGCGTTTTTAGTGAATAAATAAAAAGCAGCACCCGTTTTTCCCGAATGCTGCCTCAAATATATAAAAATATTAAACTATACTCCTGATATACTCATAAACTTCTTTCAATTATGTCAGATTCATTTTATCTAGCCTTTCTATGATATCAGACTTATATTGGTGAGTATTCCGTGCTACTACTCATTTGCTGTCTAGGAGCAAGAATGCTCCTATGTACTTTACGAAGATAATAGCATTTCTTGGATTTGCAAACTCATTCAAATAAACTTGCTACCTACCACAATCTATGATGAGAAACAATAAATAGATCAAAATTAACGTTTCATTATCTCATCATCCTAATACTTCTTTCCACGATTTTTCTGCCATCAAAGTCTTTTATTGCAATTATTATTAAAATGTATCATTGAAAATAGCTATATTTGCGACTAGTTTATTAGGACAGATATGAACCAACTTTAAGAACAGTACGCATAAGTCTCTGATAATCAGATATACATACAAATTTACATGATTATTTCCAATTCTTAAAATATTCGTGTACTTTTGCACAAAACTTTAAGTATATGATACAGTCGATGACAGGATACGGCAAAGCTACGGCCGAACTTCCAGATAAAAAGATAAACGTAGAAATCAAGTCGCTCAACAGCAAAGCAATGGATCTTTCCACTCGCATCGCTCCGGCTTATCGTGAAAAAGAGATCGAAATCCGCAACGAAATCTCCAAAGTGCTGGAGCGTGGAAAGGTGGACTTCAGCCTCTGGATAGAGAAAAAAGAGAGTGCGGAAAGCGCGACTCCTATCAACCAAGTGTTGGTGGAAGGCTACTACAAACAGATTCAGGCGATCTCGGAAAATCTCGGCATCCCCGTCCCCACCGACTGGTTTCAAACGTTGCTCCGTATGCCGGATGTTATGTCTAAGACTGAAATCCAAGAGTTGACGGAAGAAGAATGGGAAATGGTACGTGCCACCGTTCTCGAAGCAATCGGTCATCTGGTAGACTTCCGCAAACAGGAAGGCGCCGCACTGGAAAAGAAGTTCCGCGAAAAGATAGCTAACATCGCACTGCTGCTCGAAAAGATAACTCCTTACGAAAAAGAACGGGTGGAGAAAGTCAAGGAACGTATCACCGACGCGCTCGAAAAGACGCTGAACACGGACTACGACAAGAACCGACTGGAACAAGAGCTGATCTACTACATCGAAAAGCTGGATGTCAACGAGGAAAAACAACGCCTCACCAACCACCTGAAATATTTCATCAGCACGCTGGAAAGCGGCAACGGACAAGGCAAAAAACTCGGTTTCATCGCTCAGGAAATGGGACGGGAAATCAATACGCTTGGCAGCAAGTCCAACCATGCCGAAATGCAGAAAATCGTTGTGCAAATGAAAGATGAACTGGAACAGATCAAGGAACAGGTGCTGAACGTAATGTAATTATTTAATAGAGAATTGAAAGTTGAAAATTGAAAATGTCGACAAGTGTATGATTTTCAACTTTCAACTTTCAATTCTCAATTCTCAATTAAACAAATGACTGGCAAGTTAATTATTTTTTCTGCCCCGTCCGGTTCGGGCAAATCGACTATTATCAACTATCTGCTGACGCAGAACTTAAATCTTGCGTTCTCCATTTCTGCAACCAGCCGCCCACCGCGCGGGACGGAGAAACACGGGGTCGAATATTTCTTCCTTACTCCCGAAGAATTCCGTTGTCGCATTGAGAACAACGAGTTTTTGGAATACGAAGAAGTGTACAAGGATCGGTATTACGGCACGCTGAAAGAACAAGTGGAAAAGCAGTTGGAGAAGGGGCAGAACGTAGTATTCGACTTGGATGTAGTAGGCGGATGCAACATCAAAAAGTATTACGGTGAGCGTGCATTGTCCATCTTTGTACAGCCGCCCTCCATCGAAGAACTCCGCTGTCGGCTGACGGGTCGGGGCACGGATGAGCCCGAAGTAATCGAATGCCGCATCGCAAAGGCGGAATACGAAATGACTTTTGCTCCCCAGTTTGATCGTGTCATCGTCAATGATGATCTGGAGGCGGCAAAGGCTGAGACACTGAAAGTTATCAAAGAATTTCTGAATAAGGAATGAAAGAGTCTCTGAAAAGACAAAAACTAAAAACCGGAATCTTCAGCGGGTCATTCAATCCGGTACACATCGGACATCTGGCCTTGGCCAACTATCTTTGCGAGTATGAAGGACTGGATGAAATTTGGTTTATGGTCAGCCCGCAAAACCCGCTGAAAGCGGGAACGGAGCTATGGCCGGACGACCTGCGCCTCCGGTTAGTAGAACTTGCCACAGAAGAATATCCCCGCTTCCGCTCTTCAGACTTCGAGTTTCATCTGCCCCGCCCTTCATACAGCGTACATACGTTGGAAAAGCTACATGAAACTTATCCGGAACGGGACTTCTACTTAATTATCGGCTCGGATAACTGGGCCCGCTTCGACCGCTGGTATCAATCGGAGCGCATCATCAAAGAAAACCGTATTCTTATCTATCCCCGCCCCGGATTCCCGGTAAATGAAAACGGGCTGCCCGAAACAGTCCGTCTGGTCCATTCACCTACCTTTGAAATAAGTTCTACGTTTATCCGTCAGGCACTTGATGAGAAGAAAGATGTAAGATACTTCTTGCATCCAAAGGTTTGGGAGTATATTAGAGAATATATCCGACAGAGTATAAGGGAGCACTGATCATCTACTCTTTGAGACGATGAAGCGTAATCATTATGATTTCTGCCGGAGCACCGATTCGTACAGGCATCTGAGAAGTACCGATCCCATTAGTAACAATCAATGGCATTTTAGTTGAATTGTACGCCAGTCCGGTCAGAAAGCGGGTGCCGTAGTGGGAGTTCTGTATCGGGGCGTAACCGAATACGCGTACCTGTCCACCATGAGTATGTCCCGCCAAAGCGATGTCCGTGTTGGCCACCGAAACATCCTCCACGTAGTCGGGAGTATGCACCAACAAGATAACGAAGTCGTTGGGAGAAAGCGCCAGTGTGGGCGACACCCCATTTTGTTTCAAGTCGAAAGGATTGCGTACTCCGGCAAGGATAATCTGCTGACCGTCTTTGCGTAATGTATCGACTTCGTGTTCCAGCGGACGCATCCCGTAATGCTTCATCGTGCGGATTATTTCGTCATGGCAGCGTTCATAATCATTATTTCCCATAACTCCGAAAGTTCCCATCGGTGTTTTCACACGGGCCAATGCGGCAAATAACGGTTCTACGTATTCACAGCCTTCCTGATAGTCTCCTCCCATCAGCAAGACGTCCGGTTTCTGGGCGATCAAAAGATCGACAAGGTTGTTCAAGCCTTTCTCTTTCAGCAGACTCTTGTAATGCAAGTCGGAAATGAAGGCGATGCGGAAGCCTTCGAAGGCTTCGGGGACATCACGGTGGGTGAAGTCATATTCCACGACACGGTCTATGCCGCTATAAGTGGCAGGGACGTTCACGGTAGAAGACGTGATCTTCGTTCCGCGAAGTACCAAATTACGTTCTTCCTGCTCGGTCGCAGCTTCTTTCTTCGCTGTTTTCTTCTGCTTTTTCGTCGAAACTTTCAAGTCGGCAAGCTGAGAATGATCCGGAGCAAACAAGCCGTCGATAGCAGCGGAACTGTCCGGACGGACGGAATCGACATTGAGCACAGGACGAGGCAGGGTCGATACAACATTCTTCTTTGACTTACAAGATACGAACAGGAATAATACGAATATTATGAACAGGTAATTTATTTTTTTCATCTTCTTTGGTTTATTTTCTTCTACATATAACACATTCCCCCACTATTTGAGGCGCAAAGATAGGAAAAATCATGTATCTTTGTCCGTCAAAACTTATTATTATATATTAAAGCATGGAAGAAGTAAAGCGTAACTCGCTGCGTGCGTGGATATTAGCAGCACGTCCCAAAACTCTGACAGGAGCCATTACGCCGGTCATGATCGGTAGCGCACTTGCTTATATGGATGGACATTTTCAATGGTTGCCGGCCCTTATCTGCTGCCTGTTCGCCGGTCTGATGCAAATTGCCGCCAATTTTATCAACGACCTCTTCGACTACCTCAAAGGAACCGACCGCGAAGACCGGCTGGGACCGGAACGAGCCTGCGCACAAGGCTGGATTTCACCGAGAGCCATGCGAAACGGAATCATCGTCACCGTCCTGTTCGCCTGTCTGATCGGATCTGCGCTGCTGTTTTATGCCGGATGGGAGCTGATCATAGTAGGACTTCTCTGCGTACTCTTCGCTTTCCTCTATACCACAGGCCCTTATCCATTATCCTACAACGGCTGGGGCGATGTTCTGGTCATCGTATTTTTCGGATTCGTCCCCGTGGGTGGAACGTACTACGTACAGGCGCTGACATGGACTTCGGACACAACGGTAGCTTCTCTTATCTGCGGACTGCTGATTGATACCTTGCTGGTAGTCAACAATTACCGAGACCGTGAAGCGGATGCACGGAGCGGAAAGCGGACGGTCATCGTTCGTTTTGGCGAGAAGTTCGGACGCTATCTTTATTTGATGCTGGGGGTGGCAGCAAGTCTTCTGTGTTTCTGGTTCTTCTTCGAAGGACACTTGTTTGCCGCACTTCTTCCGTTACTCTACCTGATTCCTCATGTCCTCACATGGAGACGGATGGTGCAGATTCACAGTGGTAAAAAATTAAACAGCATACTAGGTGAGACTTCACGTAATATGCTGTTAATGGGTATTTTGCTATCAATAGGATTCTTGATCCGACATTGATTTATTTTCCGTACATCTTTTCGTAATAACCTTGATAGTCTCCGCTGGTCACCTCTTCCACCCAGTCTTGATTTTCAAGATACCATACGATTGTCTTCACGATGCCATCTTCAAATTTCGTTTCGGGATACCAGCCCAAGGCGTTCGTGATCTTCGTGGGATCAATGGCATAACGCTGGTCGTGCCCCAGACGGTCTTTGACAAAAGTGATCAGATCGTTGTTGATCCAGTCAACGGAGATTTCTCCGTCTTCACCTTTCACTTTCTTTTTAAGGACCTGACGATATTCCGGTTTCTCGGTCATTAGTTTACGGATAGTGGCAATGGTCAGCTTCACAATTTCAAGATTGGTTTCTTCGTTGTGACCACCTACGTTGTACACTTCGCCCTCTTTGCCTTCGCGCACTACCAAGTCGATCGCTTTGCAGTGGTCTTCTACGTAAAGCCAGTCGCGCACGTTGCTTCCGTCACCGTAGACAGGCAGATGTTTGCCTTCGAGTATATTCTTGATAATCAGCGGAATCAGTTTTTCGGGAAAATGATAGGGGCCGTAGTTGTTGGAACAGCGGGTGATCGTTACCGGCATTTTATAAGTGTCGTGATAAGCCATGACTACCATGTCGGCACTGGTTTTCGAAGCGCTGTACGGGCTGTGCGGACAAAGCGGGGTTTCTTCCGTGAAGTAGCCTTCCGCACCGAGTGAGCCGTACACCTCGTCGGTAGATACCTGATGGTAGCGCACTCCTTTTCTCCAGGTAGGATATCCCTGTTCGTCCTTACCCATCACCCAGGCACGGCGGGCACAATCCAGCAGATTCTGCGTACCGAGGATGTTGGTGATCAGAAACAGTTGCGGGTTTTCGATACTGCGGTCTACATGGCTTTCGGCGGCGAAGTTCACGACATAGTCAAAACGGTATTCGGCAAAAAGGCTGTCCACCACTTCGCGGCTGCAAATGTCTCCTTTGATAAAGAAACAACGTTCGTTGTCGATATCTTTGGCAATAGTTCCCAGATTACCCGCATACGTCAGGGCGTCAAGAACCACCACTTTTATATCGCTGTGCTTGGCCAAGATATACTTAATATAATTGGCGCCAATAAATCCTGCGGCACCGGTCACCAGATAAGTTTTCATATATGATTATTTATGTTTATTTCAAGGGTCGTTTAGACAGTTCTATCAGATATTTACCGTATTCGGTCTTTTCGAGTTTCTGTCCGAGCAGCAGCAATTGTCCGGACGAAATCCATCCTTGCCGCCAGGCTATCTCTTCGATACAGCTGACGTAGAAGCCTTGCCGGTTCTGAATGGTAGCCACGAAGTTGGAGGCTTCGAGCAGGCTGTCGCAGTTTCCGGTATCCAGCCATGCGAATCCGCGTCCGAACAGTTCCACGTTCAGTGTTCCTTCTTCGAGGTACAGGCGGTTCAGGTCCGTTATCTCATATTCTCCACGTGCCGAAGGGCGGAGAGAAGCCGCTTTTTCCGTCACGGTAGCGTCGTAGAAATAAAGTCCGGGAACGGCATAATTACTTTTCGGCACCAGTGGCTTTTCTTCCAGAGAAATCACTTTGCCTTGTTCGTCGAACTCCACTACCCCGTAAGCCCGAGGATCTTTCACGTAATAGCCGAAGATGCAGGCTCCCTTCTCCACACCGGCAGCACGCCGGAGCATAGCGGAAAACCCTTGTCCATAAAACATATTGTCCCCAAGTATCAGACAACCTGCCTCACCGTTCAAGAAATCAGCTCCCAACACAAAGGCTTGTGCCAGTCCGTTAGGCTGCTCCTGTATTTTGTAAGAGAAAGACATCCCGAGCTCCTCACCTGAGCCCAACAAGTCCCGAAACATCGGCAAATCACGCGGAGTAGAGATGACCAAGACCTCCCGTATCCCTGCCAGCATAAGCGTAGACAGCGGATAATAGATCATCGGCTTGTCGTATACAGGCATGATTTGTTTGGAAATCGCTTTGGAAAGCGGATAAAGACGAGTGGCGCTTCCACCGGCCAGAATAATTCCTTTCATTGTCGTCTGAGTTATTCATTTTACTGTGTGCAAAGGTCGGAAAGAAATCTGACGTGACAAAATGAATTGTAAGAAATCTATCCTGCCAATTCAATAACTTCGAGGTCTTTGAACGTTCCGTTGTCGATGACAAAGCGCACCATTGTCCGCACTTTATGGAAGCCGGACATCCCTGCGGCTCCGGGATTGATGTGCAGCATGTCCAACGTTTTGTCGTATTTCACCTTTAATATATGGGAGTGTCCGCTGATGAAAAGTTTCGGCGGACGGGCCATCAAACTGCCGATAACCGAAGGGTCGTACTTGCCCGGATACCCGCCGATATGCTTGATCAGCACTTCCGCTCCGTCCACCGTGAAGCGGTTCACCTGCGGGAACATCTTCCGTATTTCCTGCCCGTCTATGTTGCCGTAAACCGCCCGTAGGGGACGGAAAGCCGCTAGCTTCTCGGCTACTTCTACCGAACCGATATCTCCGGCATGCCAGATTTCGTCGCACGATTCAAAATATTCGAGATATTTTTCGTCCCAATAAGCGTGGGTATCGGACAATAATCCAATTCTTGTCATAATTTTCTTTGTTTAGTCCTGCAAAGATACTATATTTGGGAAAATCTTAAAGCACATGGAAAGCAAATATAATTATTTCAAACGTGATATCAGCTGGCTCTCATTCAACTATCGGGTGTTGCTCGAAGCGCTGGATGAGCACCTGCCGCTATACGAGCGCATCAATTTCATCTCCATCTACTCCTCCAATCTGGAAGAATTTTACAAAATCCGGGTGGCGGACCACAAGGCCGTGGCATCCGGCGCAACGGAGAGCGATGAAGAAACCGTACAATCCGCCCGCGAACTCGTGGAAGAAATCAACCACGAAGTAAACCGCCAGCTGGACGACCGTGTACGCATTTACGAAGAAAAGATACTGCCCGCCCTGCGCAAAAACCACATCATCTTCTACCAGGACAGACACGTGGAACCGTTTCACCAGCAGTTTATCAAGGACTTTTTCCGGGAAGAAATCTTCCCCTACCTGCAACCCGTGCCCGTATCGAAAGACAAAATCGTCTCTTTTCTGCGAGACAACCGGCTCTACCTCGCCATCCGCCTCTATCCGAAGGAAAACGGGAACGCCGCCAACCGGCAGCCTTTCTATTTCGTCATGAAGCAGCCGTACGCCAAAGTGCCCCGTTTCATCGAACTTCCGCCCCGTGGAGACAACTATTACATCATGTTCACCGAGGACATCATCAAAGCGAACCTCAACCTTATTTTCCCCGGCTACGACGTCGATTCGAGCTACTGCATCAAAATATCCCGTGACGCCGACATTCTGATAGACGACACCGCCAGCAGCGCCGACCTCGTAGCTCAACTGAAAAAGAAGGTAAAAAAACGCAAGATAGGCGACGTCTGCCGCTTTGTCTACGACCGTGCCATGCCGCAAGACTTCCTCGACTTTCTGGTCGACGCCTTCCGCATCCACCGTGACGAACTCGTCCCCGGCGACAAGCACCTGAACCTCGAAGACCTGCGCCACCTGCCCAACCCGAACAAGTCTCTCCGCCGCATCGAAAAGCCGCAACCGATGAAGCTGAACATCCTCGACGAAAAAGAATCGATCTTCAACTACGTCGCCCAAAAGGATCTGCTGCTGTATTACCCGTACCACTCCTTCGAGCATTTCACCCACTTCCTCTACGAAGCAGTGCACAATCCGGAGACGCGTGAAATCATGGTCACCCAATACCGTGTAGCCGAAAACTCAGCCGTCATCAACACCTTGATAGCCGCCGCGCAGAACGGCAAGAAAGTCACCGTATTTGTCGAGCTCAAAGCCCGTTTCGACGAAGAGAACAACCTCGCCACCGCCGAAATGATGCAAGCCGCCGGCATCAAAATCATTTACAGCATCCCCGGACTAAAAGTACACGCCAAAGTGGCCCTCGTCCGTCGCCGCGGACTGAATGGAGAGAAAATCCCCAGCTACGCCTACATCAGCACGGGCAACTTCAACGAAAAGACCGCCACCCTATACGCCGACTGTGGACTTTTCACCTGCCGCAAGGAAATAGTGAACGACCTTTACAACCTCTTCCGCACCCTGCAAGGCAAGGAAGATCCGAAATTCACCACTCTCCTCGTCGCCCGCTTCAACCTCATACCGGAACTGAACCGCCTCATCGACCGTGAAATATCCCTTGCCGACCAAGGCAAAGGCGGACGTATCATCCTCAAAATGAACGCCCTCCAAGACCCTGCAATGATCGACCGACTCTACGAGGCCTCCGAACACGGCGTGCAGATCGACCTCATCGTCCGCGGCATCTGCTGCCTCATACCAGAGCAGTCATACAGCCGTAACATCCGTGTCACCCGCATTGTCGACAGTTTTCTGGAGCACGCCCGCATCTGGTATTTCGGCAACGAAGGGCACCCCAAAGTATACATGGGCTCGCCCGACTGGATGCGCCGCAACCTCTACCGCCGTATCGAAGCCGTCACCCCCATCCTCGACCCTGACCTGCGCGCCAGTCTGATCGAAATGCTCCATATCCAGCTCGCTGACAACCAAAAAGCCTGTTGGGTAGACGACAAACTGCAAAACGTATTCAAAAAAAGAGCATCCGGCACCCCTGCTGTCCGTGCCCAATACGATTTTTATGAATGGCTCAAAAAAGACATTGTAACAGAAATGTAACACGTATGACATTTTTCCGCAACGTTAAACTCCGTTCTTTGCCTCCATAAATAAACATACACAACTTTCTTTATGGAGACAATTTACTTATGCATTATCATTTTCCTGTTCGTGCTGGCCGTGTTCGATCTCATCGTCGGAGTCAGTAATGATGCAGTCAACTTTCTGAATTCGGCGGTAGGCGCCAAGGCCGCTTCGTTCAAAACCATTCTTTTCATAGCCGGGATCGGTATTTTCATTGGCGCATCCCTGTCCAATGGCATGATGGACATAGCCCGTCACGGAATCTATCAGCCCGAGCACTTCTACTTTGCCGAAATCATGTGTATACTGCTCGCCGTCATGCTGACCGACGTAGTCCTTCTGGACGTCTTCAACTCTATGGGCATGCCCACCTCCACGACCGTCTCACTGGTCTTCGAGCTGCTCGGAGGAACTTTCGCCCTCTCCCTGATCAAAGTAAACAATGACGCCACCCTTGCTTTGGGCGATCTGATCAACACCGACAAAGCACTTTCCGTGATCATGGCCATTTTCGTGTCCGTGGCCATCGCCTTCTTCTTCGGTATGTTAGTACAGTGGCTCGCCCGCATCGTTTTCACGTTCAATTACACGAAAAACTTCAAATACAGCATCGGCCTTTTCGGTGGGATCGCCGCCACCTCCATCATCTACTTCATGCTGATCAAAGGGCTGAAAGACAGCTCCTTCATGACCCCCGAAAACAAACAGTGGATACAGGACAACACGCTGCTGCTCATCGCCAGCTTCTTCGTCTTCTTCACGGCACTGATGCAAGTGCTGCACTGGCTCAAAGTCAACGTTTTCAAAGTAGTGGTGCTGATGGGCACCTTTGCTCTCGCCCTCGCCTTCGCCGGCAACGACCTCGTCAACTTCATCGGAGTCCCCCTCGCAGGCTACTCCTCCTTCATAGACTACACCACCAACGGAGCCGGAGCAAGTCCGGACAGCTTCCTGATGACCTCGCTGCTAGGCCCCGCCAAGACACCGTGGTACTTCCTTATCGGTGCCGGCGCCATCATGGTCTACGCCCTCTGCACCTCCAAAAAGGCGCACGCCGTCATCAAAACCTCGGTAGACCTCTCCCGTCAGGATGAAGGAGAAGAGAACTTCGGAAGTACCCCGATGGCACGCACACTGGTACGTTTCAGCATGACACTTGCCAACGGCACCTCCCGCATCATGCCCGAAAGCACGAAGCAGTGGATCAACTCCCGTTTCCGCAAAAACGAAGCCATCATAGCCGACGGAGCCGCTTTCGACCTCGTCCGCGCCTCTGTCAACCTCGTCCTCGCCGGGCTGCTCATCGCCTTGGGAACGTCGCTGAAACTGCCGCTCTCTACCACCTACGTCACCTTCATGGTAGCAATGGGTACGTCGCTCGCCGACCGTGCATGGGGACGTGACTCCGCCGTTTACCGCATCACAGGCGTTCTGAGCGTCATCGGCGGCTGGTTCATCACTGCCGGAGCCGCCTTCACCATCTGCTTCTTCGTAGCCCTCGTGCTGCACTACGGCGGCAACATCTCCATCATCGCACTGATC
>ULPB01039366.1_pt1 | contig 44812 bp, 33 predicted proteins | sample 1953131 | NCBI WGS metagenome assembly ULPB01 (sample SAMEA4835618, study PRJEB28245) | human gut metagenome | biome: gut microbiome; material: fecal sample | place: Denmark | collected 2008
AAGAAGTCTTTTAGAGCATACAACACCGGCGGCCATCTTGTACTTGGCATACTGCCGGGCAGCAAAATGCCCTGGCTTTTTCTGTGCCAGAGCAGCAAACTTCAGGTCAACCTCGTTCTGATAATCCTCATCGTCCTCCCTGGCATCCATGCTGTTGAGCATGTCGATCAGGGTGGTGAAATTCTGTTGATCCGGCGGAAGCTCATAATGGATGTAGCCGATCAGGGCGATGTACAAAAGCGTCTCCGCCTTCACCCAGAAATCGTCGCCGCCCTTGCCCTCACCCTTGGTGTTGGAGATCAGGACGGTGACCAGCTTCAGGATGTCCTTTTCACTGTGGATGTAGGCGAAGGGGTTGTAGTGCATGGACTTGTGGAAGTTGATGGTGTTGAATACCCGCACCTCGTAGCCCGCAGCGGCCAGCAGCTTGCCACACTCCACAATCAGGGTGCCCTTGGGGTCAGTGACCACGATGGACGTGCCCTTTGTCTTTGTGCACTGCATGATATTGGGCTTGATAAAGAACCGCGTCTTGCCAGAGCCGGATCCGCCGATGACCAGGACATTTTTGTTCCTGGCATTCTTTGGGTCCTTTGTCCGGCTGGCCATGGTCAGGCTTTCGGTTTTCGTGAGGATGATGTTGTTCCATGGGTCAGAATCCATGAATGGCACGATGTCGCTGTGTGTACCCCAGCGCGCTGAACCGTATTCCTCGTTGTGCCGGTACTTCTTGGCATTCCTGCTTTTCTCAAAGACAAGCAGCCGAAGAATAGCGCCAACAGCGATGCCCAGCAGCAGGTCTTGCGGCTGAAGGGATGGCCAGGGTGACTGAAACGCTAGGGAAAGACCATCTGCGAGATGCAGCAGCCTTTCGGAGGCGTCAGCGCCGGCCATGCGCCAGGCTTCGCCCAGCTTGGTGGCCAGAAGCCCAAGCAGGACATACGGCAGATTCAGGATCAACTGCTTTTTCAGCTTTTCCGTTTTCATCTGACCAGCCCCTTATCCCGCACACGGTCCTTCTTCTTGCCAAGCGCCTGCGTGGGATCCAGCACGGTCTCCACAGGCGCACGCTGTTTTTTCGGCCCGAAGTAATGTTTCCAGTAGGTCTCCATCATGTGATCAATGGCACTGCGATCCCGGCCCTTGAAGAACAGGATATATCGGGGCTTGCCGTCTGGGGATACGCCTTTCTTAATGGCGTAGTCCACGCCGTACTTTTTGGCGATCCGGTCAAAGTCCCTGACTTCCTTCCTGTCCATCAGCTCGGTCTTCTCCACGCCCTGATTCTGCTCGATGAGCTCCTTCACCGTCTGCTTGCCCTGGGGCTTTACATCGTGATGCGCCTGCGCTTTGGCCTTCGTATACCGAAGCAGCTTCCCAAACGCACGGGTCAGCGTGCGTCCGGTCAGCTTGCTGGAATTGATGATCAGAGTGACCGTTTTGTTTTCGATATCCTCCTGCACGGGGGATCACCTCCATTGTCAGAAATGAAAAGGAGCTGCCAGGGCGGCACCTCCAGTCGGTGAAAAAAAATAGAGCCGTTTCATGCCATCAGCCTCACTTTGCGATGTGCGCTTTCCGTCTGCGGATGATTCCTACGGTGCCGCTGACGAGCATCACCGCCAGTCCCAGCCACATGACGCCGGTGACGGCCATGTGCACGCCGGTCTGAATGGTGGTGTAGTTCTTGAGCTGCCGCAGCTTCTCCGGGACGGCATAATACTGATCCAGCTTTACCTTGATGACCTCGCCGGTCACGCTGTACCCTTCCAGCGTTTCAATCTCGCGGATCAGGTAGGTGCCGGGGGTCAGGCCTTCGATATGGACAATGCCGTCCTTGCCGGATGTATAGTTGCTCAGATCCTTGCCGCTTTCATCCTCCAGGCGGAACTTGACGCCCTCCAGGGGATTGCCGGAGCTGTCGGTCTTCAGGAACTCATAATGGTTCGGAATGTTCACGCACAGGATCGGCTCCGACTGTGTCCAGCCGTCACGCACCTGGAAGCGGATATCCTCCATTTTGCAGAAGCCCACCGGGGCGGCATCCTCTCGGATGATCCATTCGCCGTAATCAAAGGAGTGGAAGACGAACGCGCCGTCCTTGTCGCTGACCGCAGTCTCTACCGTTTCGCCGGTCGTGGCATTGATCAGGGAGAAGGAAACACCGGGGATCGGGTTGCCGGAGGTGTCCGTCTTGATCAGCAGGAGCTTCTTTTCCGGATTGATCACGGTAGCGGCGGGTATGTCACTATTGGTATAGCCTTCATCCAGCGTGATATGGATAACATCATGGCTCATGAGATAGCCCTCCGGAGCGGACAGCTCCCGGATCACATAGCTGCCGTATGCAGCGCCGACAAACAGCGCATTGCCTTCGGTATCGGAAACAGCCGTCATCAGCAGCTTGCCGTCTTCACTGTACAGGCCGAACTCCGCGCCGGAAACCGGCGTCTGGTTCTGATCCACCTTTCGGATCAGGATCTCTGTCGGGATGTTTTCCAGTACGGCCAGGGGCTCAGCATGGTTCACAAATGTGCCGTCAATCGTGACAGGCACCTTCGTCAGGTTCTTCAGATACCCAGGCAGGGCCTTTGTTTCCTGAATGGTATAGGTGCCATACGGGATCTTCTCAAAGGTGACCAGGCCCTTCTCATCTGAGACAGCCTCCGCAGCCAGAGTGCCATCTTCCTTGAAGAGACCGAAGGCAACACCAGGAAGCGGATTGTGATCTGCATCCACCTTCAGGATGCTGAAGCGGGTGTAGTCATCGGCCACGGCGGTCTTACCCTCCACAGCGCCGTCGCTGTTCACGGTGAAGTGCAGCTCGGTGACGCAGAGCTCATAGCCCTCCGGGGCCAGAACCTCACGGTAGGTGTAATTACCGGGCACAGCCGCAAAGGATGGCAGGTATCCATCCTCGCCGGTATAGTCCTTCAGGACGGTTTCGCCCTTTTCGTTTTTCACCTCGATCAGGGTGTGCGGCAGGTAATCTGAGCCGGTGAGATCGGTCTTGGAGACCCGCACGTCCGCATGGATCAGCCGGTTGACGATGGGTTCCTCCACCCGGATCGCCAGCTCATTGGCTTCCGTCTTCCATTCGTCTGAGACGGTGATCGCATGCCGCTTTGTGCTGAGCTGCCAGCCGTCCGGCCCGGACAGCTCCTTCACATAGTAGCTGCCGTGCGGAAACTCCCCGGAAAAGGTGATGGTTCCCGCTTTGTCAGACACAGCCGTAGCGATCAGGGTATCTTCCGTCAGATCACCCGAGGCGCAGGCAATGGCCTTCAGGTTGTACAGGCCGAACACAAAGCCTTCGCCGGGCACCTGTGTAAGACCGGTGTGCACCATGCCGTTTCCATCGGTATCAGTGGAAAGGACTTCCTTTTCCTTGGTCAGGGTGATCGTCGCCGGCATATAGTCGTTTCGTGCCTTCACCTGCACCGTCACCACCGGGGTCTCATGATCCCGCGACTCCAGCAGCACATCGTAGCGGACATCATCGAAAACATAGCCCTCCGGCGCAGAAAGCTCGGTCACATAGTAATGCCCCATAGGCAGCAGCTGTGACGCTGCCTGCCCATCCGCGCCGGTGGTGATGGTGTCCGCCAGCTCGTCTGACTGATACCAGACGGTGCCGTCCTTGCCGACGATATCCTCCACAGCACGAATCTCAAAGGTCGCGCCTTCCAATGCGCCGTCACTGTACAGGGGCGTATGCACCGGGTATCCGAAGGGATCCTGGTGTTCATTGAAGCCCGTCAGCACCGGCCCCTGCTTCTCGATCCGAATTACACCCTTGACCGGCCTGTTGGGCACGGTGATGTCCTGTACCTGCGCGGATTCCGCAAAGACCATGAGGGGCAGACAGACAAGGAGCAGGAGAAGCGCAGTCAGAACACCTTTCTTTCTCATCAAAATCATTCATTCAACCTCATTTCTATGACGTTGGCAGGAAAAGGGCAGCGGTCATCCCGCTGCCCCCTCGGATCATTCCGCTTCATCCATGGCCTCAGCTTCCGCTACGCCAGACGGGATGTTGACGGTCACGCGCCATCCGTCGTCCAGATAATCATCCGGCACACGGGTTTCCACGATTTCGTACTCGCCCCAGGTCAGCAGCGGCGTCTCCGCCGTACCATCCTTGCCGGACGTGATGACCGCGACGATCTCGCCGTCATTCTCCCCGTTGTGGGAAGGCAATCCGCTGATGCGGGTCACTGTGAAGACCGCTCCGGGCAGTCCCTTTTCGGTTTCACTGTCCGTCTTGAAGATGCGGATCTTGCCCTGAATCGGCATATTGGTCACCGTGCGCGCCACGATCTCATCCATGCCGATGGTGATTTCCTCGCTCCAGAGCTCGGCCACATAACCGGTGGGATTCTCATGCTCCTTCACCAGATACTTTCCGGGGAACAGATCCACGGACTCCGCCTCGCCATTGTCATTGGTTGTCATCCAGGCAACCATGTCGCCGGGCTTTCCATCGCTACCGACGGCATAGATGTCGAACCGCACGCCGGCAATCGGATGCTTATCCAGCGCGTCGATCTTCAGGATCTGAATCCTGCCAGGCGCGGGGATGTTCTCGACGATGTCCAGAACACGAGTGGGATTCACATAGGTGCCGTCCAGCGAGACCTTCCATTCCTTCTGAGAGGGATGATAGCCGTAAGGCGCGCTGATCTCCCGAATGGTGTAAGAGCCAAAGGGAATCTTGCTGAACACCACATCGCCGTCCGCCGTGGAGGTGGCCTCCATGATTTTGCTGCCATTCTCGTCAAACAGGCCAAACACAGCCCCGGGCAGAGGCTCGCCGTTGTCGGTGGTTTTCTTCAGCATGATCTTGTTGACCTCATCCCGGATGACGGTATCGCCGGTCACCTTACCGGACGCATTCACACTGAAGGTTTTCACGGCCACATTGAGCGCATAGCCGTTTGGCGCATAGGTTTCCCGGAAGGTGTAGGTGCCGGGAACCACGGGGATATTGGGAATCTGGCCATTGGCGTCCGTGTACTCGCGATAGATCGTGTCGCCGTTCTCGTCGAAGACCTCGATCAGGGCACCGGGCAGCTTTTCGCTGCCAGAAATATCCGTCTTGGTCAGTGTGACAGGCGTGTAGATGAGATGATTCAGGATGGGATCCTCCATGTAGACGGTGATCACATTCTCGCTGACCGCCTTATTCGTGCTGTTCAGCGTGACAGGATACTTTTCGGTGCTCAGCAGCCAGCCGTCCGGAACGGAGATCTCCTTGATGTAATATTCCCCGTGGGGAAACATGCCGGAGAAGGTCAGTCCACCCTTGCTGTCTGTGATGCCCGAAGCCACCAGCGTGTTGGCGGGCAGCTTCTGGTCATTTCCATAGGTAATGACTGCGCTGTTGTACAGGCCGAAAACAAAGCCTTCGCCGGCAACCACCTCCACGGTCTGGTGAATCATGGCGTTTTCCGTCTCGGTCAGCTTCAGGGCTTCCTTCTGCTTGCGCAGGGTGACACGGACGGGCAGATAGATGTTAGAGGCCGAAACCTTGACCTCCACAACGGCTGTCTTCTTGTCTACAGCCGCAAGCGTGACCGGATAGGGCTCGGTGGAAAACACATAGCCGTCCGGCGCAGAGATTTCCGTCAGCGCATACTTGCCCAGGGGCAGCGTCTTGGACTTCACCTCGCCGCTGGCGCTGCTGGTCAGGGTTTCCACCAGGTCGCCCTTCTTGTAGAAGACGGTGCCCTCTTTACCGACAATGTCCTCGGCAGCACGCAACTCAAACACCGCGCCGGCCAGATACCCGTCCTGAAAGACCGGCGTCATGACCGTATTGCCCCAGGCGTCGGTCTTATCGGCAAAGCGAACCAGCTGCTTGCCGGTCTTTTCCAGACGCACATCGCCGCGGACGGGTGTGTTGCTCACATTCATGGTGACGGTCACGGTATCCTCGGCCATGGCGGTCGGGAGCGTGAAACAGCTGAGCAGCATCACGACTACCAGCAGGAGATGAAGCATTCTCTTCATGAAATTCATCGATCAGATCCTCCTTGATCACTTGATCCACACGGTGGTGGTGAAGCCGGCATCGATATAGTCGTCTGGCACACCTGTCTCCGTGATCCTGTATTCACCCCAGGGCAGAAGACCGGTTTCCGCCACGCCCTGGCTGTTGGTGGTGAGAGTGGCGACCACCTTACCGATATCGGATGCATTGTCGGATTCAGGACCGGACAGACGGGTGACGGAAAACACAGCGCCGGGCAGCGGCTTGTTTGTCACGGAGTCCGTCTTGACGATGCGGACCTTGCCCTGAATGCGGGTGTTCGTGAAGGCGGCGGTGGAATTTACGCCGGCAACCACGGACACACTCTGCGTCGTAGTCGCAGCCAGCTTGTAGCCCTGGGAAGGTGTTTTTTCCCGCACCGTATAGGTGCCGGGCTGAAGACTGGCGAAGGAGGCAACGCCATTGGTGCCCGTCGTAGCCGTCGCAACCACCGTACCCGCGCTGTTCAGCAGCTCAAAAACGGTACCCTTCAGCAGGATGCCGTCCGAAGACTTTTTCGTGACCTGAATGGTCCCATAGCTCAGCTCAAAGGTGACGCTGGCACTTTTCAGCGGATAGGGCGTGCCATACAGGGGAACCATAATCTTCTGAATCGCCACGCTGGGTACGCCCACCAGGAAATTGGCCTCCTCGTCTGCAGAAGAGATGGATTCCATGGAAATGGCGAACCGGTTACTGGTGGAAGTGACCCGGATGGTATCTCCGCTCTTCACATAGTAATAGCTGCCGTCGGAGCCGCCGCTATTGCCGGTCAGGGTGCCGACGGACTTGGGAATCCGAATCAGATCGGCATCCGTGGTCAGGGTGACGGTTCTGATGTAATTGCTGCCTGAAACGCTCAGGCTCTTGTTGGAAGCCGTGATATTGCCAGTGATGCTGGCATGGGCGATGCCGTTTGTGGCCAGCCAGCGGGCATATTCCAGGTAGACCGCAGGCGCGCCGCCGGAAAAGCTGTAGAAATTGTCCATGTCCCAATAGGAACGGACGTACTGAGCGCCCTCCAGCTGCTTGATGACCTCACGCATGGCGAACTGACCGGCGACGCGACTCCAGGTTTCATTGTTGGCATCGCTTCGGTTCAGAGCCATGAAGGGATACGTATGCCGCAGCACCCAGCCCAGGGCATGCATGGTGCTGGCCTTATAGCGCACCCCAGTGGTGCCGCCATAGCTGGAATTGGTGACGAAGGTGTCCATGTCCACCAGCACATAGGGACCTTTGGCGCTTTGGCTGGAGCCGGAACCCTCGCCGGGACCGGAGAGATTATGCTCCAGACAGAAGACGGTAAAGCCCTCCAGGTAATGCGGGGTGGCATAGATCAGGCCATGCGCGGCGGACTTGGCCAGCTGCGGATAGGCACTGTCTTTGCCTGAACTGCCGTAGAGGTTCTGCTGCCAGGCGTAGAACCCGCCGACAGCGCCGTTGATGTTCTTCAGAGAAAAGCCGTTCATGGGCGTGGCCGCCATGAGTTTCTTCCTGCCGCCGCTGGTACGGGTCATCCGAAGGTATTCCAGCGTATAGGCGAAGTCGGTGACGGTGCAGGAATCGCCGGTGGCAGCTCCCGTTTCATCCGCCATGATCCAGGCGGTACTGTAATCCGTCCATTTCATTCGCCCGTCAGCGAAGTCATCGCCGTACAGGAAACGCACCTGATACCAGACGCCGCCGTTTTCATCAAAATCGGCGGACAGGATCTGGACAACGGCATCCTTCACGAAATGCCCCAGATACTGACCGCTGTAGGTAGTCTGGGCAGCATCTGCATCAATCTCCGCAAAGACGCGGGTATCCGTGGTGACGCCGACATAGGCACCCTCCGCAGGATAGATGCTTTCTTCCACAGGCATAACCACAGGCTCTTCCTCTACCGGCTCGATCACCGGTTCATCCAGCGGTTCGCCTGCTTCATTGGCCTCCGGTTCCTCGGAGACTGTGTCCTGCCCTTCGGTGTCATCCGCATCGGAAGCGTTATCCACAGGGGGTTCCGTTTCCTCGGCAAAGGCGGATTCATCCTCAGGCTCCTGCGGCTGTGCTTCCACAGCGGGCTCTTCTGCAGGAGACGCAGGATAGCTGCCGTTCACGGTAAACAGGGTCATCTTTCCGATGTCTGTCATACCGGAGCCTGCGGGCAGGTAATTGATCTCCCCAATGTCCTCATCCAGCAGGTAGTTGTCATTCAGCCCGCTGGCTGCAACATAACCGGATACCACGGTGCCATTTTCGTCCAGAAACCATACCTTCACAGTATCCTGCTCGGTATAGCTGGTGGCCAGGACAAGGAAAATGTCTCGGGTCGTCGTGTAGATCAGGGAGTCCGCTTTCAGGGAAGCGGTGCCGAAGATCTCGGTCTGTCCATACGTCGCCGCATAGATGTGGCCGTGATCCTCAATCGCTGCCTGCAGCGGTGTGCGGTGATCTGTCGGCTCCAGCTCGGAAGCCGTTTCAGCTTCAGGAGCCTCGGCGGGCATCTCGGCATCTGACTCTGTAGGGGTACTTGGATCGGTTGTCGCAGGGGAGACCTCTGCAGGGGCTTCCGCTGCGGGTTCCATCGTCTCAGGCGATAGCGCCGTTTCTGACGCATCTGTCACGGCAGCCTCAGTTGATTCCGATTCGTGGCCCTCGTCAGGAGCCTGCGCAGGTTCGGCAGGTGCTTTGGTCTGCACCTGCTCCGCTTCATGCTCTTCGGTCGTTTCGTCCAAAGGCTCATCCGCCGTCTCTTCCTGCGGAGTGCTGTCCGTCTGAGGAGACGGCGTTTCCTCCGTCACCGTTTCTGCGCCGGCGGCTTCGGTCTCCGCAGCTGGAGCGGTTTCCTCCGCTTCCGGGATCACCTCCACCGTGACGGTATCCGTGATCTCACCCTCTGCCAGCACGCCCATTGGCATACAGGTGAGCAGCATGAAGACAGACAGAAGGAATGCCGTTAGCCTTCTGGACATGGTTTTCATTCGCATGTATTCATCTCCTATTCTTGTTGTACAGCCATGACAATCAGCCTGCCGCTGGCTCCGCCATAGCTGCGGTCGCAGGTGATCAGGGTCAGGATGTGATCCTCCGCTGTCACCTGAACGCCGGTTTCATAGAATGACTTTTCCTTCGCCCTGTTCACAAAGCGCAGGAAGGCTTTGTCAGATGCAAAGGAGGCCGTAGAGGCATCCCAGTCGCTGACATGGATGTTCAGCACGGCAAAGATCCTGTACGTCCGCGTGCCGTACAGCGTGTCCAGGCGGATCAGGGGATGATCCGCATACCACCCGCTGTCCTTGTAGTTCAGCAGGGTGCTGAACATGGCATCACTCTGGCTCAGATGATGGCCATAGATGGCGATATTCCGGCTGGGCTTCTCATAGTCCGAGCTCGTCATGGAAAACAGGCATCCCAGCTTGCTTTCCTTGCCAGAAAACAGATGATGCAGGTAATAGGCTGATCGATCCGACCGGACAACCGGGTAGTTGATCTTTGTTCCCGGTAGGGTGATCCAGGCTGCAAAGTCCGGATTCTCTGCGACACAGGCCGCCAGATCTATCCCGGCCGGGGCTGAAACCGTCGGCGTCCCGGCTGGCGCAGGTGTTTTTGTGGCCGCGGGCATTGCCGTTATCTGCGGGATCTGAACAGGTGCCGGCTCCTCTGTTGGCTCTTCAGCCTGTACATCCGCAGGGAAAGGTGTCGGCGCTTCAGCTGTGTCCGTTGCCTCTGCGGAAGGCGCTGCTGTAGCTGCATCCGCTTTTTGGTTCGGCGCTTCCGTTTCCTCCGGCGGCAGGTCTGTCAGCCCGGAAGGCTGCGTCAGCTCCTGCGTGCGCAAGACTTCCTCTGGTCTCTCTTCCTCTGGCTCCGGTTCTTCTGTAGGCGCAGGCAATGGGGCCGCCGGATTCGGGGTTTCCGGGGGACGCAGCTGCTGCGCCATAGCGGCATACTCATCTGCATCTGTCCGGTAGCTGATCTGCTCCTGCACCACGGGGAAGAGAAAGATCAGGAGACCCAACAGAAAGGGAATCAGCCAGAATACTGCTTCGCGCTGTGTCTTTTGCTTTTGCATGTGATTCCTCCAATCAAAAAGCGCACATTCTTTTCAGACATGCGCTTCATCTTTGCTGGGTTTGCTGCCGCTTCTTCAGCCAGCTGTCCAGCAGCTTGAGAATGATCTGCTCCATCCGCTTGGCGGTGTACGACTTGGGAAAGTACTTCTTCAGCGTGTCATGGCTCAGCGTAACCGAGTTGTACAGAGGCTTCTTCTCCTCCGAAAGAATGCCTACTACCTTCTCCTCAGTCAGGGTTCCCTCCTTGCTTTCCTGCTTGATCCGTTGCGCCTGGGATAGCGACGGCGTCTGCTGTGTGGTTTCCAGGGCGCTGTGAACCCATTCCTGCTCCTCCGGCTTCAGGAAGGACAGCTCAACCGCAGGCGTAAAGGCCAGCTCACCCTTATCCACCTTGTCCATGAGCGGCTGTTCGAGGTTATTCAGGTTGATAAACCGCTGCACATTTCGCGGGCTGGTGCCCGCAGCCTGGGCCACGACGTCCCGTGCTTTCTGGCCATCAAAATTGTGGCCAAGTTGGCCACAATTTTCCTGCGCCTCTTTTGTTGGCCTTCCTGCCTTGCGTTTGACCGCTTCCAGCTTCATCTGATACGCCTTGGCCCGCTCACTGGGCAGGATGTTCTCCCGCTGAAGATTGCTGTCCACCATGATGATGGTAGCCTCATCATCATCCAAATCACGGACAATGACCGGAATCTCCTCGATCCCCGCCAGCTCGCAGGCGCGTTTTCTGCGGTGCCCGGAGATAATCTCATAGCTCCCGTTCTCCAATGGCCGCGCGATGATGGGCACCAGCACGCCGTATTCCTTGACGCTTTCCACGGTCTCCATCATCTTGTCATCGTCCAGCACGCGAAAGGGATGATCCTTGAAGGGAACCAGATCCGTCAGCAGCATGTGCTGAATCTGCTCATGTCCGCCCTGACGGGTTTCCTCGGTGGAGAAGATGTCATCGTAGGAGGTCAGATTTATGTTTCTGCCGCTGCTCTTCAAGCTTCAGCACCTCCTTCGTCAGCCGGTGATACGCATCCGCCACCTTTCCGCCGGGGTCATGGGCAAAGATGCTTTTGCCCTCCGCACTGATCTCCGCCGCCCGGACAGACCGGGGAATTTCCGCATCAAACACCTTGATCCGACTGCCATAGGTTTCCCTGAGCAGCGATGCGATCTCCCGGCTATTGTTGGTTCGGCTGTCTGTCATGGCGAGCAGCACGCCGTCAATCTTCAGCCTGTGATTGATGTTCTGCTTCACCCGTGCCACCGTGCCCAGCAGCTGCTCCACGCCTTTGACGGACAGGTATTGTGCCTGTACCGGGATGATGATCCGGTCGGCTGCCGCCAGCGCATTGATGGTCAGCATGCCCAGGGACGGGCTGCAATCCAGCAGGATATGATCGTAATCCTTGCTGTAGCTGGCCAGTACTCGCTTCAGGGTTGTCTCCCGGCTCATGGCATTGACCAGGGAAACCTCCATGCCGGCAAGGGCAATATTGGCAGGCAGAATATCCACGCCTTCATCGTGGTGCAGAATGCCTTCGCCGGGGGCTATGGGATCGCTATTCAGCACCTTCATCATCTGATCGGCCAGCGTGACAGGCAGCGCATCCGGCTGCGGATACCCCATGCTGATGGTCAGGCTGCCCTGTGGATCACAGTCCACCAGCAGAACCCGTTTTCCTTCCTGAGCCAGATCAACCCCCAAATTGACGCAGCTCGTTGTCTTGCCGGTACCGCCCTTCTGATTGACGATACCGATGATGCTCGCTCCGCCCATTATCAATCCTCCTTTTATGCGCGTTATTGACACAGCGGGAAATGACCAGGCGCAGCGCCCGTCAGCCGAAGAGCAAAAGAAAAGCACCAGCCGCATTCGGCTGATGCCCTCTCTGTCCATTTCGACAGGATACACTATATCACATGGGCCCTATGACTGTTAGGTGGTTTGCTGGTGCCAAATACCGCCATCCGCTGTCTTTGTGGTGTCATCCGGTGACATACCGGTGACATCGTTTCTGTCGATAACCTTCTGCAGTTCAGCGATGGCCTCCTTGCTTCTCCGCAGGAGCTGCCGCTTGGAGACGAACAGCCTTCCGCGCAGCTCGTCCAGAGTTTTTCCTTCGAGATACCGATCCAGAAGAAGACGCTCATGAGCGGGATGCAGCTGATCCAGCAGCTGATAGGCTTCCCGCTTTCTCCGGTAGAGATCTGCCGTCTGCTGATCGATCTCCCGCTGGATGTCGACAATCATGGCCACGGTATCTGCCATGATCCCGACATTCTTCGTGTGCGACACCTGCTCCTTATCCATAGGAGCGGTAATGCTGGTCAGACGCTCTTGGAGCGACTGCACCTGCTCCGTCTTCAGCTGGATTCTGGATTCCTGAATCCGGAAGGATTCGAGATACTTGCGTGCGTCAGTCAAAAGCTTCCACCTCCTGATCCAGACGGGAAAGGATCATTTCACCGTCGGCGTCTCCACTCAGGTCGCTGAACCATGATCCCAGAAAGAAACGGCGGATTTCCTGAAGCTTGCCTTCAATCAACGTCCGTTTCTGCGGATCATCGCAGCGGATCAGTAGCCTGTTCCATGCGCGGTAATCCTCAGCTGCCTGCCGGATGATCCCGATGGCCAGCTCCTGCCAGGGACTCGGTGCGCTCCAGTTCACGTGCTCGGCTCGAATGATATGTATAGCTGCTTTCTCCCTTCCTCTGACCCGTATGGCTACCGTCTCTCGTCCATGCTTGTACCCAATGGGTGTTCTTTTCCAGCTCTTTCCGGCGCTTCTGGACCTCCTGCTTCCGGCGTGCTGCCTGCTTTGCCCGCTGCTCTTCCATCTGCTTGGCTTTTGCCTGCCGACGCGCCATGCGCTCCTCATAGACGATATGTGCCAGGGCGGCGCCTGCGGTGGGATCGGCGTATCCTTCACTGTTCCTGTACAAACTCAGCCACCTCCTTCGTCTTTTCCTTTGCTTTGAAATCCAGGTATTCATAGATGCCCAGCAGCAGGCTGCGCATCAGGGGAATTTCCGTCCATCGGTTGTCGACTTCGCACACGTCCTGCGCTGTCTGCGTCCACCAGTCCACGGCATGCGCGTCCTGATTGGCCGGCGGATCTGCGTGAGCGGCAAAGAACTGGTAGGCATCCCTGAAAATGTCCCATTCCTCATTGCTGACTGTGCCGTGCATCCTCTCATCTCCATTCCTGCGGCAGATCCGGGTCATCTACGGGTGTGAAGCCCTGCATGGGCATCTGCTCAATCTTTTCCGTCCATGCGTGCTGGGGCGGGAGGCCTTTCACATCCGACATGGTCCGGCTGCGTCTGTCGAAGTACAGCTTGATGATTTCATCCACGATGCCCAGATCACGGTTCTTCATGATCTCGATGACCGTGGTCACATCCGGCTCAATCACCAGCTTGGGGTAGACAGTCTTGTAGCGCATCATGAAGTCCGCATTCACCCGGTGCACCATGAGCACGTTGTCCGCTACATTGGTCAGGTCAGCCGTGCCGCTGATATCCCCCTTCCGGGGAAAGGCTTCTGTCTTCCGCGGGTGGCAGATGAAGTGCACATGAACGTTCAGCTCCTTGGCCATGGCGGAAAAGCGCTTGGCAATCCGGGACTGCATGTCATACTTGTCGGTGGTGCCCGTGGGGATATCGAGGGCCATCAGGTTGTCAATGATCACCACGGAAGCGCCGTTCTGCTTCACCCAGTCGTAGATCGTGCCGGTCACAACCTCCCAGTCGGTGCCAAAGTCGTTGTCATAGATAGAGAGCTTGCCCTTCAGCAGGGCATCCAGCTTCTCCTCAATGCCCGGTTTCAGGCAGTAGTGGTTTACGTTCAGCGCGTCCTGCATCACGAAATTCGGCCCGGCGGCCTGAAGCAGCACCCATTCCCGCACACGGCTGGCGGTCATTTCTCCGGAGAACATGGCGACCTTGTAGCCCTGCGTTACTGCTGCAAGACCGATCTGGCTGACCAGCGTGGACTTGCCTGAAGCGTTGCCGCCGCTCCATACCGTCATCTCGCCCTTGTTGAAGCCGCCAATCTTGGCATCCAGGCTGTTAAAGCGGGAGCGCATGACGACAATCTTGCTGCGGTCATAATTGGGAATCTCAGCGAAATCCAGCATTCTCGGCTTTCCAACCGGTGCAGGAGCCGCGGGTGCACCGGTGACGCCCGGTCTGATCCGCTCGGGTACCTTTGTGGGTGTAGCCTGATGCACCGTGTACGGGCTGTTGGCATAGGCGGCGGGATCCACCTTTTCCCGGAATTCATGCCAGTGATAGCCGGCGCAGCTGTTGTGGAAGCAGTGGAAGCCAAAGCTCCCGTTGCTGTAGGCGAATACGGCTGCGTCCCCATTCTTATGGGAAGGATCAAAGGGACAGGCCGCCAGCGGGTACTTGGTGCCGCTGCTGATCGGGATCTTTTTCAGCACCTCTACCTGGTGATCTGCCAGAAACTGCTCCAGATTGAAGGAACCGCTGCTACGCTGCCGGGGATTGTCTGCAGGCATCGTCATGTGCCGGTTCTCGGCAGCGATGTTTCGCACCAGCGTCATGGAGGTTTCGCGGATTTCCTGCGGTGCGCGGATAATGTAGCTTCGGCGGTGAGGCCGCTCCTGGGTGCTTGCCCCTTTCCTGGCCATCGTGCCGTACAGCTTGGTAATCCGTGCCGGATTGAACACCGTGGTGTCGATCTTGACGGCGTCTGTGCTGAACCACATATCGAGGACAGCAAGGAAATCCGCCAGCACCTGGCGCTCCTCTACGCTGGCGTGGATCTTGAACAAGAGATGGTAGCCATTGCCGCTATCAGCCACGACGGGCTCACTGAAGCCCATGGCCATCAGCTTCTTCATGGCCATGCCTGCCACGCGGCGGGCGGCTTCCTTTTCTTCCTTGGAGGCGCTGATACCGCTGGGGCGGACGGGGTCTGCATCGATCAGGATCCACTGATATCCTGCGATGTCGTTGTCCGAGGTGGTGACCTGGGCCCGCTCTACAAGCCGTTCATGCTGACCGCGGGAGTAGCAGGCCGCCTTGACCCGATTCATGGTTTGGTAAAAGGTGCGGTTGGGATACCGGGCAAGCTCCTTTTCGATTGCCGGACTGTTGGCCTTGAAATAGCCGCTGATCACAGGCTTGGGGTCGATGCTCCTGATTTCGATGACCTCATCCGGCTCATGCAGCAGGCTCAGCCCGTTCACCGTGACGTCCATAGTTCTTCGTCCTCCTCAGGTTTCATCGGCTCCAGGTAGCTCCGCCAGGCTTCCTTTTGCAGCCATTTCACAATGCCGGGAATGTATCGCCCGTCCTCCCTGCACCAGGCGGCAGAGCTGTTGTCTGCCTCCAGAGCCTTCAGGATGGACTCCGTGGTTGCCCCGTCTGCGTAGGCCTTGGCGACAAGGGCTGCCGCCTCGGTTCTGTTGGTGCGGCGGCTGACGGGATACGACACCCAGATCTCCGTAAAGCCCTTTGGTTCCGAGGACGGGATCCGGGATAGTGGAGTACTGCTCTTCTTCTCTATAGGGTTGGGCTCCACCATGGAGCCAGCAGGCGAGAAGCTGGTATCGTTTTGGCGCAAAACTGGCTCCATCGTGAAAACCTGTGCCCCATAGCTGGCTCCGTTTTGGAAAACCGCTTGCTCCGCCGTGAAGCCAGTGGTTGCTTCGGAACTGGCTCCATGATGGAAAACAGTTGGCTCCATGACGGAGCCAGTTTCATTGGTCGCGTTTTCTTCCTGAAACAGAGCATCAACGTGCAGCAGAAGGCCGCGCTGCGGCATGCGGCGGACCTGAACCAGGCCTGCTTCCTGCAGCCGTTTCAGCTGTCGGTCCAGCTTGTTCCGTGACCAGCACAGTTCTTCCGCCGCGTGACGCTCAGACATGGGCATATCGCCGACTTCAAGCTGGATGCCGCGCCAGACGCAGCGGTTATGGCTGGCTCTGGAAAGGCAATAGAGATACAGCTTCAGCAGCGCATCATCCCGCCACACAGGTCTGCCCAGGGCCTGTGCGACCCATTCGGCAACATGCTTCATGCCTTGTCTTCTCTTCTCCGCAGGAGGCTGCCGGAAGGGTGATCCTCCCGGCTGTGCCCCTGCCTGTCGGCTTATGCCAGCCGGATTTTCAGTTGGATATGGGCGTCGATGATCAGCACCGGCTCAGCTGCTTCTGCCTGAAGGCAGCCATGGCCGCCATTTTTTGCGTCTCCGCCCTGGCCAACACCTTCGAGGAGGCCGCAGCGTTCTTCATGCTCGTTATCTGATGCTTCATCCGGTTCACGTTTCTGGTCATGGCGCTCATCAATGATTTCCTCCGTTTCGTTCATGTCAGTCTTGCGATTGTGTTCTTGCTTGCTGGCGGTCTCTGCAGCCACCTGGCTGTCTGCCGCTTCCGCTGCCTCAAACAGGCTGTGGCACAGGGAGCAGATGTACGAATAACGGCGCGGGTAGCTGAAAATCTCGACAGCCTCCTGCTCCGTTACAGGAGAAGCCTCACTGCACAGCGCACAGGTGGCGACAAGCGGCCCGGCCTTGTACAGCTCAGAAGCTGCTGTCTGGGAACCCGAGGAAGTGGAGTGAACGAACATCATCTGGAATCCCTCGCTTTCTAACGGCTTTGATTACCCGTCACTGTTCAATGTGAAAATCGAGGCCGTTTGGTAACCAATTTCGGAAATTTTCAGAAAAAAAGTTCTTTGTGGCTACGCAGGTAGGTCAGCAGTGTGTCCATGCGCTTGATGATCATGACGTGAGAGACACCCATGCGCTCCGCAATCTCCCGATAGGTGCATCCATGCTCGAAATAGAGCTGAAGCAGCAGAGCTCCCTGTTTGACCACGACATCCGCCTGCGCATACACCGCCTGCAGCGTCATGCGGTTCAGGGCGGTTTCCTCGGTGTTGGCGGTGGAGAAAAAGCGGACATCACACGCCAGCTCCACCTCGGTGATTCCTTCCAGAATGCCCTGCGTATGCCAGGGACAGGTCAGACAGTCCCCGCGGCAGGCGCTGTAATCTGTCTGGGCACAGCTTTCCTCTGCTTTTGCCTGTGTGCGGATGCGGTTGTTGTCCTTGCGGATCATGCGATACACCTTCTGAGAAACTGCCACTTGCTGTCTGTCTGCGATGAGATACCAATCCTGCCTGTTTTCCTTGCTTTCCATGATGAAAGCCCTCCTTTCGGTCGTGGCCGAATGGAGGGCTCATGGGAATTCGCTGCCAGCACAAAGCTCAACAGCCGATTGAAGAGAACGTCTCCATTCGGCTGCAGCTGCACTTCCGATGCTGGCTGCGTCGTTATTCAGTTCAGGGCTGCTTTGTGCGGAAGAGGCTGTGATCAGCAGTCATCACTCGGCATCCCTGCGGCCGGATTTCCCAACCGCAGGGACAGCATATCACGGCACGAAAAAAAGCCGTCCCAGGATTTTGGACGGCGAAGGTCGTTGGAAATAAAGGGATTTCAGCGTATGACTCCGATGAATGCAAGAGCACGGATGCCGGTTTTCCTGCGTTTTGGGACGTGAAAATACCCGTGAATTGGGACAAACTTTTTTAAATTTCTTCCGAAGGGGCGTGTAGAAGGCATGTATGAAGGCAAAAAAGAAGGACCGCCACAGTGGCGATCCTGATGGTTTCCGGTAGCAGGCTTATTCAAACAACGCTCTGTGCGTCTCGACTACGGTCTCAATATCCTCCATGAACATGCAGTCGATAATGCATTGGTAGCGGTAATACTTCACCATCACCGCACGGGAGAAGCCTGTCATATCCAGAAACAGTGCCGACAAGGGCGGCGGCAGCTCTAGGCCAATGATGATCCTGGTCACATCCTGAATGGAGTAGTCGTAATCATCCTCGTTGCACATCCGGCTGACGGTGGACTTGGAGAGGCCAGAGGAAGCCACAAGCCCGCGCTGGGTTTCCACTCTGTCCTTGATGAGCTTTGTCAGCGCCTTGGAGGGACGCCTCGGCAGTTCATCCAGATATTCCACGTTCTTTTCCATCAGCTCCTCCGGTGACATCCCATCGATATCCAGGGAATGCACGGCCAGATAGGCTTCATTGTATTCCTGATCGGAATGCAGCTCGCCGACCCGATAGCTCCCGTAATTGTGGTAGACCTTTGTGAACTTCAGGCAACATTCATCCACATGATCCAGCGCATGGGTAGTCAGCCTGAAACCCTTGCTCGTTTTCAGCAAGTAGACCGGGTCGTTTCGGCAGACATGCCCGTTTGCATACACGAACTGATGGCAGCTGATCAGTTCACGGAAATCCTCATCCCGCTCATAGAGCTCCGTAAACTCGGCACGGCTGACCACAAAGGTTTCGCTGCCCTCCAGGCTGTCCAGATCAAAGGCGAAATCCGGGATGTAGCCGCCGTCCACATAGTTGAGGGCACCCTTGGCTGTCTTATTGCCGGTGTTGATCAGGCGTGTCCGGATGATGGATCTGGGCTTATTCTTGTCCGCAGCAATCCTGCTAATCACCATGCCCATTTTGTGGCCGATATTGCATTTCGCGTCTGCCACGTCTTTCCATTGCTTCCGAACCAGCTCCTCAAACACCGGGCGCGGGAACATGGCGGCAATGCCGGCGAAGCTTGCCTGACGCTCTACCCAGCGGACGTCCTTTTCTGCCGGAGCAGACGCCTCATCCGCCTCTTCGTAGTGGAGAAGCTGCAAATCGGTGGCGTGAAGCTGCTGCAGCTCGTAGAACATGGAGTGCCATTCGTAGTGGGCGCACTCATGATAGATTTCCCGGTCAATATCGCCGGCATGGGTGCGATTGTCATTGATCAGGATGGTCTTTACATCCACCTTCTGCTCAATATACTCTTCGTCATCTGTGCCAGTCCCGTATGCTCCGGACGCGACCACTTTGATGACCCTTTCCTTCAGAAACAGGATGGCCGCATTATGATGATCCCTCCAGATCGAAGCGTGCTTAACGGTCAGTCCCATAGCCTTGGCCAGCTCTTCCGCACCGTTCTCACGATTAACGAGAGCGGCATCTTTCCCCAGATACTTGCGAAGCAGCTCCAAGACCTGAACTTCCATGTCGTCATAGGAAAACACAGGCACGAGAAACTTGGTCATCTTGGGCAGCGGTCTTTCTTCCGGGTTGTAGGTGCTGAAATAAGCAATCTCTGGCTCCAGACGGATCCCATTGTCTAATGTTACCTCAATGGGAAAGTTGATATAGCGGATGACAAAACGCGGAAGCTGCCCGTCCCGGGAAAGGCCAAACTTGATCTTCAGCTTGCAGTCTGCAACCAGGCTTGTGCGATCCCTCCTCCACGGCTCAGCGCGAAGCAGCTTTGTGTTTTCATGGTCAACAATGATCTCGGCCCCGGAGCAGTCCATGTCCAGCCCGTCCACCAGTTTCTGAGCCATGGCACCTTTGACTTCTTCCAACAGTTCATCGATAAAATGGTTGTCTACATATTCCCGGAAGTCCTGTAACACCGGGGCCATCTCTTTCTTCTTTTTCTTCTTATCGCTCATTTCCGGTACCTCCTGCTTACCGGTACATCATGCCAGGCATTTTCACGCTCTCACACTTATCAGTGGCTAGTGTGGTCTTGCGGGCAACCTGGCATGCGCTTTGGATGATATCCTTGCCAAAGCGCATGCGCAGCGCATCAATCGACTTATCCAGCCTGTTTCGCTTTTCATACCATTCGTAATCAACGAACATGTCCAGCTGCTCAGGCATTCCCTCTTCCTGAAGCTTTGACGCTGTGACGGTCACCGCCCGGACAGGCTTCTCCCACCGGTACCTCAGGCAGAACTGCTCAAAGGCCGTCTGTGAGATAATCGCCGCACTCTGCGTCGGATAATGGATGGGAGCCACGTATTCATAGCAGGCAAAGGTGTTGTCCTTCACGAAAAGGTGAACAGACTGTGCTTTACATTCCGTGGTGATCAGCCGATGGCTGACATCCTGCGACAGCTCGTCCAGCGCCAGCCATACGGAATAGTTGTCTTCCAGATCCCTGGTGCAGGTCGCGCCATGACCAATGGACTTTGGCGCGGGGCTGTAGCCAACGGGGGCAACGCCGGAACAGTCGGTGCCGTTGGCAAAGGCCTGAATCATCTGGCCGTTCCTGCCGAGCTTCCGGAAAATCATCTCTGGCGGCGCGGAGGCCAGCTGGCCGATTGTCGTGATGGCCATGCTCCGCAGCTTTTTGGCCGTCTGTGGGCCAACATACAAAAGGTCCGATACCGGCAGACCCCAGCATTTTTCCTTGAAGTCGTTTTTCCCAAGGACCGTCAGGGCGTCCGGTTTCTTCATATCACTTCCCAGCTTCGCCAGGGCCTTGCTGAAGGATGCGCCGATGGAGACGGTCAGGCCAGTCTCGTCCTTCACCGTCTGCCGGATTTCCTCCGCGATCTCCACGGCATCTTCCTCATCATAGGGAAGACTGATCCAGCATTCATCCAGTCCGTAGGGTTCCACGTTGTTGCTGTAGCGTCTGTAGATGCGCTGCAGAAGCTTGGAGTATTTCAGATACTTGTCGTAGTGCGGCTTGACAACACACAGATCGGGGCAAGTCTGGGTTGCCTGCCAGTTGGCCATGCCGGTCTTGACGCCCATGCGCTTGGCGGGATAGTTGGCGGTAAGGACTATGCCATGCCTTTGCGCGGGGTCGCCGCAGACTGCGATGCGCCGGTTTCTCAGGTCGGGGTTCTCGACCATCTCTACGGATGCATAGAAGCAGTTAGCATCGGAGTGGAGGATCATCATGAGGTATCACTTCCTTCCGGTACCACATCGACGATCCATTATATGCACGGATCGGGCACATTTGCAATAGAAAATGACGGCATTGGTGTCTTTTTGCGCCAATGGGATAATTTACGGTTGACTTTTGGGGCAGTATGCCTTATCATGCTGTCATCAATATCCGGGAGGCGAAGCGCATGGGACGCACGAAGAAGGAATCAAAGGACGCAGGCGTTATCTATCTGAACGCCAATGGCAGCTATATAGAAGAAAAAGACTTTTATGCGCAGCGGATCAAAGCTCTCCGCAACGCGGCGGATATGACGCAGGCGGAGCTTGCAGCCAGGCTGGGGCTTTCCAGGACCTCCGTCCTGAACTGGGAGACTGGACGCTCCCGGCCGGATATCAGCAACATCCCTGCCCTGTGCCGTGAGCTTAACATATCTGTTTCTGCGTTCTTCTCCGTCAGAGACGAGAAAGCCCAGTGGAATGAGGAGGAACTCCGGCTGGTGCGGTACTACCGCAGTCTGAGCCCTGCTTTTCAGACATTCCTGCTGAATACAGTAAAGGGGCTGGTAAATGCAGAAGCGGCGGCACGGGAGCCAACCTTCAGGGAGCCGATCCGATTGCTGAGAATGCCGCGAGCGATGGAAGCCGCCGCCGCAGGCATCAGCTTCGAGAGCTATGAAGGACTCTGCGAAGAAAAGTATGTCCATGACACGCCCCAGCTGCGGAGTACTGACATTCTTTTCCACATCAACGGTGACAGCATGGAACCGGATTATCCGAATCACTGCACGGTTGCGGTACGCCTGACGCCGGATCTAAGCGAGGGCGACATCGGCATCTTTTCTGTGGAGGGCTCGCTGTATATGAAGGAGCTGGGTGCGGATGGACTGTATTCCCTCAACCCCGCCTATCAGCCGATCCTGGCCAAGGCAACTGGCGAGATCCGCAACATTGGCAAAGTGACTGGCATCGTGGATGAGCAGGATTTTGCAACCAACGAAGAGATCCGTATGTACGAGGCGGAAAACGACGCACGAGACGAGGAATGACCATGAAATACAAGAAGCAGTACATTGATGTGGATGTCGCCATGAACGCGGCAGGACAAATGCAGCCGAAGGTCATTCACTGGCCGGACGGCAGAGCCTATGAGATCTCCAAGGTGAGAGGCGTCACCCCTTCTCCTGCGCTGAAGGCAGGCGGCCAGGGAGACCGTTACACCATCCTGCTGGAAAACCAGGAACGGTATCTGTTCTTCGAGCACCCCACGGATGCCGATGAGGCGGATACCATAGGCCGCTGGTTTGTGGAAGCGCCGGTACCGGCGGCGAGGTAATCGGAAACGGGCCTTATTGAGCAATGGAGACAAAAAAAAGCCGGCATGACGCCGGTGGAGAATCCATGCATATTGAGGAGAGACGGACAGATGGCTGGTGAAAGAGGTCGGAAAAAGGATCGGCTGCTGTTTATTCTGCAGTACCTGATCAGCAACACGGATGACGAGCACAAGGTGTCGCAGCAGGAGCTGGCAGAGCTGTGCGCCGAATCCGGACATGGAACAGACCGGCACATGATCAGCAACGATATCGACGTGCTGTGTTCCTACGGTTTCGACATCATCCGCAGCAAGGTGGGTATGAAGAATTTCTACAACTACGGCTGCCGGGAGTTCGACACAGCTGAGCTGCGCACGCTTATGGACGCTGTGGAAGCCTCTGCCTTTATCAGCCCCAGGAAGACAGATTGCCTGATTCATAAGATATCCAGCCTGATGAGCCAGCACGACGCGCAGAGGATGCGCGCCTCCGTCTATACCGGCAAGGTGGTCAAAGCGGAGAACAATAACATCTTCCTGATCATCGATGTGATTGACCGGGCAATCAACACCGGGAAGAAGATTGCCTTCCAGCACTTCACCTATGATGGGAACCGGAGACGGGTTATGCGGAACAATGGCGAAGTCTATACCGTATCGCCCTATCTCACCATCTGGAAGAATGACCGGTATTATCTGGTAGGCTGGGCAGATAACCGGTCTGAAATGCGCACCTTCCGAATTGACCGCATGGGCCTGCCAGAGATCCAGAAGGAAGATGTCATACCGAGGCCAGTGGATTTTGACCCGCGCTTTTACTACGACACCCTGACCAAGATGTACGGCAACGGCGAAGAGATGGATATCACCCTGGTCTGTGAGGATGCCCTGATGAGCAATATGGTAGACCGTTTCGGAGAGGATTTTGTGTTCCAACGGTATGACATGGGACATTTCAGTGCTAAAGTCCACGTCAACGTCAGCGACACGTTCTGGGGATGGCTGTCTGAATACGCCGGACGAATGCGAGTGGAAGCCCCCAGGGAAGCCAAACAGATGTACCGCGACCGCCTGAACAGGGCGCTGGCAGATTAAGGAGGCAGGATGAGAATGAGCATGAGAAATAATCGAAAACCCTCTGAAGCAGCAGGATGCCGCAGATAGGAAATTGAGCGGATTCTGCAGGAGGAAGACCAGTATTTTATAAACTGCCATCACCATGCGCCGGTCGGCAGGGAGAGCGAGGATGTAGTCGATAATGCCTATGCGAGAATCCTCCACCTGCACCCTATGCCCTATGTGGCGGTATCCACGATTTACAACGAGATGAGGTGTCAGCATGCCTGATTTGGAGAAGCCGAAGGAAACCTTCCTGGCCCTGTGCCGGGAAAAGATTCACCGGGAAGGACTGGAGGATCTTCTGGCCTGGCTGACAAAGTCGGACTTCTTCACCGCCCCGGCCAGCACCCGCTTTCACGGTGCCTATGACGGCGGCCTGTGCGAGCATTCCCTGGATGTGTACAAGATGGCACTGAAAGGCATTGCGGGCTATGGGCTGGAGCTGTCCGAGGAAAGCGTTGCCGTCTCCACCCTATTCCACGACCTCTGCAAGGTCAATTTCTACAAAAAGGATGTGTGGAATCAGAAGATCAATGGACAATGGCAGGAAGTGCCCTGCTATACCATCGAGGAAAAATACTGCTTCGGCGGGCATGGCTCCAAGTCCGTCTTCCTGGTGCAGCAGTTTATGAAGCTGAAGACGGATGAAGCTGCCGCCATCAACTGCCACATGGGAGCCACCGCCGGCGGCGATTCCGTCCGTGACACGAGCAATGCCTATCATGCCTTCCCGCTGGCCTGGATCACCCATGTCGCGGATGAAGCAGCCACATATCTCCTGAAACGCTGATCCCGACTGCGTGTGGCGGACTCTGCCGCCTATTGCACAAGGGCCACTGAAGTCCTGTCGCAGATCAACCCTAAACGTCACCTTCGGGTGGCGTTTTTGTATGCCCGGAAGGATGATCCGGAAAGAAAATTTCGGGGAAGGGTTACCAAACGGCCTCGATTTTCACATTGAATAGTGAGAGGACTCTCTCATAGCACGAGTGAAGGAGATCAAGGTAATGACCAATATGAACCAGCTTCAGAACACAGTGAATGCCGAGCGGACTGTTCCCGCGAACAGGAGCTGCTACACCGTGGACGACCTGATGGAAATCCTCGGCGTCGGCAGGAAGGCCATCTATGCCCTGATCCACAAGCGGGCATTCCCTGCGCTGCGGATCGGCAGCATTGGCTACCGCATCCCCAAGGACAGCTTTCTTGCATGGATGTACCAGCAGCAGGTATGACGACAGCCTCTTCTAACGCTGGCGACAGACTAAAATTTTAGCGGAAGGTGTGCTACCTTCTTTGTTAGCAGGCCAGAAGGGAGGCGAAACAATGGCTGCGAATGACGGAACCACCATGACGGTGCAGGCCATGGGCAGGATGCTGGGGCTTAAAAAGACAGAGAGCTATTACCTGCTCCACAAGCATTGCTTTGAAACCGTGACGATTAATCGTCAGCTTCGCGTTGTCAGAAACAGCTTTGAAGAGTGGTATGCCCTGCAGGACAGGTACCGCAAGGTTGACGGGCCGGAGCCCGGAACAGCGCTGCGGGAGCAGTTTTATTCCATCTTCGACATTGCTGACATGCTGGGGATACACGTATCCAGTGCCCGTGAAATGATTCAGCGTCAGGGGCTTCCAACCATGATGGTGGCGCGGAAGCTCCGTGTCCCCAAAGCGGTTTTTGATCACTGGTATGCCGCGCAGAACTGGTACCGGATAACGGAAGACAGAGAGCGGGACAGACCGGCGGAAGAGATTTCCATTACAGTGCCGGAAATGGGACGAATGCTGGGGCTTGACCGCAGACAGGCGTGGCATCTGTACTATCACGAAAAAGAAAAGCTGGTGCTCATCCGGGTTTCCGGGAAGCCGCGCATCACCAGAGAAAGCTTTGATGCCTGGTATGCCGGGCAGGACTGGTTCCAGCTTGTGCCCGTGCAGCCGAAGGAGCCGGGAACGCAGGAATGCTGCGGTAACGAAATCGATGATATCCAGCCGGAAGAAAGAACATTCATCTCCATCCATGAGACCGCTGAATGCCTGGGAATGAGCGAAAAGCGGATTTACCGGCTGATTGAATGTGGAACCCTTGACGGAAAGAAGATCGGAAAGATCTGGATGGTACGCCGGTCGGATGTTGAGAATTACGAGGAGGAAAAAGTCTAATGGCAAGCATTATTACCCGGAAAGACCGCTTCTGCGTGGTGTATTCCTACGTGGATGCACAGGGAAAGAGGCATCAGAAGTGGGAAACCTTTCTGACCATGGCTGACGCGCAGAAGCGCAAGACCGAGATCGAATATAACAAGATGACCGGCAGCTTCACGATCCCCAACTGCAGCACCATGTCGGAGCTGCTGGATGAATACGTGGAGCTGTACGGCAAGACGAAGTGGTCGATCTCCATGTATACCAATAACACCGGGCTGATCCGGAACTACATCAAGCCGATCATCGGGAAGTCTCGCCTCAACGAACTGACGGCACGCTCGCTGGAGCAGTATTACAAGGTGCTGTTGAAGACGCCCGCGGTACAGCAGGCCAACAAGAGGAAGAACAGCAAGGACGAATCCTATGTGACCGCAGCGACGGTCCATAAGGTGCACAACCTGCTGCGCAGTGCGCTGACGCAGGCTGTGAAGTGGGATCTGATCGAAAAGAATCCTGCCCAGTATGCCACGGTACCCAAGCACGAGGCAAAGGAACGCGAAATCTGGGATGCGCAGACGCTGTTCCACGCCATTGCGTGCTGTGAGGATCCCCGGCTGAAGCTTGCCCTGAACCTCGCCTTTGCCTGTTCCCTGCGTGTCGGTGAGCTTCTGGCGCTGACCTGGGACTGTGTGGACATCTCTGAGGAGAGCATCCGGGAGGGCAAGGCGTCGATCTTTGTCAACAAGGAGCTCCAGCGGGTCAAGAAGGACACGGTGAATACCCTGAATGGTAAGGATATCATCGTCACCTTCCCGGAGCAGGGGCTTCGGAACACTACGGTGCTGGTGCTGAAGAAGCCGAAGACCCTGACGAGTACCCGCAAGGTTTTCCTCCCCAAGAGCGTGGCGGAAATGCTGGTCGCCTGGAAGATGGAGCAGGATGCTAACATTGCGGCGCTGGGCAGCGACTATACGAACTTCAATCTGGTCGTCGCAACGCCTATGGGCATGCCCACCGAATCATCCATTATCCGCAAGGCCATGAAGAACCTGATCGAGGAATATGATCTCCCGCCCGCCGTCTTCCACAGTGTCCGCCATACCAGCATCACCTACAAGCTGAAGCTGAGCGGCGGTGACATCAAGGCGGTGCAGGGTGACTCCGGTCATGCGCAGGCGCAGATGGTAACGGATCAGTATTCCCATATTCTGGACGAAAACCGGAAGACGAATGCGGAGCTGATCGAGAAAGCCTTCTATGAAGGGCATGGTTCGGAGCCGGAGAACGGGGCCAGCGCAAAGAAGAAGCCCACGATGAAGGTGGTAGAATCTGACGGTTTGGATGCGGACCAGCTTGCCAAACTTCTCGGTGATCCCAATGTGGTGAACATGCTGAAGGTGCTGTCGAAGACGATTGGGGCGTAAAACTAAAAGCAACAGAGTGTGGTTCACGCCGCGCTCTGTTGCTTTTGATATCAGGAAACATTGCAGGTGTTTTTTCGGTGTTAAACAGTCTCGAGTTGGTCACTTACATCGGTTATCTTTAGGTCCTTTTGTTGCTTTCTTTCTATGTTTGTTGTAATCATCCACTGCTTCCTGGGGACCGGCAAGCGTCATCTTTCCAGCATATTGGAAAAGCCATCCATAGAAGGTCGGGCCAATGGAAGCTCTGACGATAGCGCGGTACAGATCATCTGCAACATACATGTTTCTGCCTACTGCTTTTTTGATGGATAAAAGGCTATCCGCATCGTATAACAGACCGTCACGAGAGTATAAGCTTGTCAAAGACGCCAAACGCTCAATGATGTGTTTGCTCCGTTCCAAATTGATAAAACGGGAAGCAGCAACCGCATCAATCAAGATTTTAAGCTCTACCGTATCAAAATCCCGCTCGATGACCTTATAGCGAGTCGGTGCACCTTGGCGGTGAGTTTTCTGAATTTCATGTCCTGCAGAAATCAGTGCATCCACATCGCTTTCAATTGTTCGGCGGTCTGGAGCCTCACTGCCTTTATTTTTCAGCATCTGTATGATGTCTTTTGAAGAGATGTCGTGATCTGCATCCGTGTGGTCATACAGATATTCCAAAATCTACAACAAACAGCTCTGACTATCCAACAATAGCTCCCCTTTCTAACACAAAGGAACACGGGCGTGAACAGTTTACACTATTCTTCATGTATGATTATAACCTTCTTTGGAAATTGGTGCAATAAACTTCGGCATTATTTTGCACATGCTTGGGTTTGGCGGTTGCAGTTTCATCGCTTTTGTGGTAGTATTAAAGGTGTACGTGTAATTTGGGTGAAGTGTGCCCATTTGCATCGTAAACGGGTTATTTGGGGGCTATTTGAGGTGATTGATCGTGCCAGCTCGTATTCCATGGAGTCAACACGAAGTCGCCTTGCTGTTTGATGCATACTTAAGGGCTGCGAAAGGCGCTGATTTACAACAGACAGCTGCGCAGCTTTCTGTTACCTTGCGCGGAATGGCGGAGCGAGCGGGGGTAGATATTGACGAAACTTATCGCAATGTCAATGGCATCAAAATGCAGTTGGCCAATGTTCAATACCTTTTTACGGGTGGAGTCAAGGGTCTGTCTGGCGCATCTGGAATGATCCGTCAAATGTATGAGCAATATCAGGCTGATCCGTCCAAATACCAATCGATTTTGAAGGAGGCGATTCTGATGACAGCGACCCCGTCCACGTCTGTTCAGGACGCCTTCTTTGCATATGCGCAAGGGAAAATTGGCCTGCCAACGAGAATGCTGTCGGACTACCTGCAGAAAGCTGCAGACTATTGCCACTTGAAGCAGCCACTCCTGGGTATAACAGATGTCCAGGAAGTCCGCAGAATCCAGCAAAAGGTCGCAGAAGGCAAACTGCTCCGTTTCCGATACGGTAAGGACGCACAGACAATCCGCAACGTGACGCAGCTCTACTATAACTTTGTCAAGAGCTACCGCGAAACGAAAGCGCAGCCTGCCACACAGCTTGGGAGCACACCATCTGTCACCAAGGAAGAGCCCCCACAACTCACTGCTGAGGCCGTTGATGTGCCTCCTGCGCTGGAAGTTGGCGAGGTTATGCAGGATGCAGACGAACCTGCTGATTTGAATGAAGAAATCTCCGAAACTGACCCTGTCGAGGAAGCTGTCTCGGATAATGCAGCGGTTTCTTCCGATGAGCTGTGGGTGGATTTCTCCGTTGACAACTCATACCTATTCACAAAGCCCAACTATTACATCTATAAAGGCAACCGTTATGATGTGAAGTCCTGGAACCGCCTGTATGTGGAAGTTTGCGGTCTTTTGTTCGCTGACTACCACGATGCTTTCATGGGCAGCATGAACGGCGATATTCTAGGATACAATGCTCTGATCTTTGCTGACGAGCAGAACTATCGCCGCATGCGCACGCCGAAGCCCTTTGCACCAGGTTATTATCTGGAGTCCAATCTGGACGCTACCTCTATCGTCCGCAAGCTGTGCGGACTGCACCGGCTTTTCAATGTTGGAGATGCGCTTCAGATATCCTACCGCACAGTGGTAGGATATCAGCCGTCTCAGCCAAAGACTCATAAGGAAATCGGCAACGGCGATCAGCTTTCAGTAGACTCGAATTACAACTGGCACCGTGATGGACTTAGGCTCATGGATTTCTCGCAAGAGATATCCTATGCCTTCACGCAACCCGAAGCTTACCAATATAACGGAGTGACCAAACGCGTTAGTAAGTGGGGAAAGCTGTACGCTGACCTTTGTGGTGCTCTTTTTGAAGATCATCACGACGCCTTTATGGGCATCATGAATGGAGATATTCCCGGTTACAACGCACTGGCATTTGCCGATGAGCAGCACAAGACAGGCATGCGTGTTGCACGTCAATTCGCGCCGGGGTATTATCTGGAATCAAATATCGACGCAACGACTATTGTCCGGAAGATTCGCGGACTGCACAAGCTCTTTGGCATTGGTGACAAGCTGCGAATTTCATATCATGCCACAGGAAATGGCGGAAACGATATTTCCGCTAAAGAAGACCATTCTGATGAATGGATTATCGAGCAGCTGAAGGCCAACGGCATTACTTATCAGGACAAGCGCTCCAGGGACGGCTGCCTGTGGATTGTGGGCGGACATGAACTTGACGCTTTTGCGAGAGACTGCAAGGTGCATGGATATACCCTATCTTTCAAGGCAGACGGTTGCAAGACCTATCCAGACAAAGCTGTTTGGTGGACAAAAGATCAGCCGGAATCGCAGGAGCAGATTGCTATCGATGTTGATGAGGACTCCCTGGATTCCTTTAAGCAGTTCCTGCAGGAAAAGCAGAACCTTGCAGATCGCACCGCTAATGGCTATGCATCTGCCATCCGTTCTGTAGAGAGTTACATTCAGCAGCATAACCTCAATGCTCGTTTGATCGGTAGTAATGCCGATGAAGTACAGGCTGCCATTGTCGTATTGATGTTGCGTCCGGATTTTGTAAAGTTGAATCAGGATCGGCATCACCAGTTCGGCGCGGCCATGGCGCAGTACGTTTCCTATCTCAAGACAGGCATGCCCTCTGCTGGTACAACGGACATACGGAAACCAGCAAAGTCCTCCAACACGATCAAAGATGCTGTTGTGACAGTTCTACAAGGCGCGTCATCTCCAATGAGCGCATCTGAAATTCTGGAGCAAATTCGGCGTTCTGAGCTGTATCAGTTCAATACCGATAATCCCCTGAGTGTCGTAACGTCGACCATTCGTCAACACTGTGTGGGGATTGAACCTCCAGATCGTTCGGGAGAGAAGCCTTTCCGTATGATCAGCGTCGATAATGGAAGGCCCAAGTTCTATTTGAAAGAGGACTGGCCTGAACAGATCGCTATGATACCTTCTCGCATGACGATTAAAGACGCAGTGATCGCCGTGTTGCGCGACGCAACCGAACCCATGAGCACACCTGCTATTCTGGAGCAAATCCAGCGCCGTGGACTATACCAGTTCAACACTGAGAAGCCGTTGCCCATCGTTTTGAACACAATCAAACTGAACTGTGAAGGCGTTTCGGACCCGCGACTTTCATGGGAGAAAACCTTCCGCTTTCTTGTAGGCGAAGATGGGAAGCAACGGTATCTGCTGGCAAATTCGTCTGCACAAGATAGTGGAAGTAAGACAGATACGATCGAAGAAGATGATTCCATGACGGGGCAAGTCCGGGATCATATTCTGTCCTTTGTGTCAGAGTCCTTCCCGCATGGCATTCGTCCCGCCTCCATTATCGATATCAATAAGCTAAAGCGCATCTACCAGTCACAAATCGGCGAAGAAATTCCAGCCGGGGTGGATGTTACTTCGCTGCTGAAAAGCATCGGGTTACAAAACGGCGAGAAGATCTATTTCCTGTCGGAAGACCAGAAGCAGAGCCTTCACGACTTGATTACGGGCATTGTTGAAAACGGGCACCGGGTGATCTACTACAGTGAATTGCTCGCACTTCACGGTGAACTGTTCGAGACCTGCCACATCTATGAAAGCCCACTGATGCGCACAGTTCTCAGTAGTGTCGCACCTGCTTATATCTATAAGGCGGAATGGATGCTTGCAGATCGGGATGCAACTGAAATCGAAGAAATCACACGCGCCTTCGGGGAAGATGTCGTCCTGACCTATCAGCAGCTGAAGAGCCGTTGTCCATATCTCACGCTGGATGTGATCAAATGGGCGCTTTCCCGTTCGGATCGCTTTGTCTGGTCATCTCCGGAAACTTACGCTCAGGTGGACTTGATCGAACTTGATCAGGCAGAGATTTCAGAAATTGTCAATCGAATTCTTCCGCTGATCCGGGAAAAAGGTTACTTCTCCCTGGCACAGCTGTCCATTGAAGATAGCTGTGGGATGAATCCGCAGGTGTCCTCCAGTGCCGTTAGGGACGCGATTTACAACCGGTACATGTCAAATGAGTTCACGCGCAATGGACTAATTGTCAAACTGCCAGGGATTCAGTTAAACACCTATGAATTAATCAAATCCTGGCTTAATGGGCTAGATCAAGTGACACTGGCTGAGGTCGAGGATTATGAGCGCGAGTTGACAGGGCATCATGCGGTTCTGGGAATTGTGGCCGCAAGCAACACTATGGTTCGCATCGATCATGACCATTATGTTAGTGACGCCTCCATCCAGTTTGATGTGGGGGCGGTAGATCGCGCAATCGCTCTCTTTGCAGGGAATCGGGTTATCCCCATCAGTGCCATCACCAGCTTTACCTCATTCCCGGAGGTTCCGGGATACGCTTGGAATCTGTATCTGGTGGAAAGCTTCCTGCGCCGCTTTAGCAAACGCTTCACGATTGATGGCGGCCCCGCGCAAATGAGCTATGTTGGTGGCATCTGCTCCGCAGACATGAGCTTTGAAAACTATGAAGACCGTTTGGCGCACGCCGTTATTCAGGATGGTATTGCGCTGACGGAAGACGCTGTTGGCCGTTATCTGACGGAACGGAAATACATACTACGCCGTAGTGAAACGGTACGCAAGACGCTCGAAAGAGCCAGAATTCTGAATGAACAGCGAGGTGAATCCAGTGTTCGGATATGAATTTGACGCGGAGACTGGCGGCTTGCTGCTCAACGACTCCACGCCAAACTCCTCTAAGGAACCCCGTCCTGTCTACGCCACTGAAATGCGAATGTTGCACATGGACGAGTGGTTCGCCTTTGAGGATCAGAATGACCGTCCTTATCTGTGGGCGGAGGCGGCCAGCTACTATTACCGTGGGGAGCTGATAGCCCGGACAAAGGGCGGTTCCCTCTGCGAAGCGCCGGTGATGGACTACCTGGTTGCCAGCAATGAAAGCGGCGAAAAGGTTCCCGCTGTGCCCCGGGGGTATGAACTGCAACCGATAGATGTTGACTCCATGGTGGCAAAAAACGCCGATATGATGGCCATCATCGAACAGGTAACGGTCAAAAAGATTTATGACTACTGGAAGCGCTATCAGAAAAGGCTGGATTGCTTTCATGTGGCCTTTTCCGGCGGCAAGGATAGCATGGTGCTGCTGGAACTGGTCAAGAAAGCGCTGCCTCACAACGCATTTATGGTGGTCTTCGGGGATACAAAAATGGAATTCCCGGATACCTACAAACTAGTAGATATTGTGGAACAGCAGTGCAAGGATGAAGGGATTGCGTTTTATAGAGCTTCTTCGCACCTTGATCCTAATGATAGCTGGAGGCTCTTTGGGCCACCATCAAGAACACTAAGGTGGTGCTGTACAGTTCATAAATCAACTCCACAAACGCTGAAAATAAGAGAAATATTAGGAAAACCAGATTATGTTGGTGCTGATCTTGTTGGAGTCAGAGCTGCAGAAAGCTTGAGACGGTCTGAATATGAAGCAGAAAATTATGGTACAAAGCAGAAAGGCCAGTATGCCTTTTACCCCATTCTTGATTGGACATCATCAGAAGTATGGATGTACCTGTTTTCGCGAGGTATTCTGATCAATAATGCTTATAAGTTTGGCAGTACAAGGGTCGGATGCCTATTTTGCCCAATGGGAGGAGATCGGTGTGATTATCTTAGACACCAAGTTTATACAGAGAAGATAGATGAACTCATTTCAGCAATACGTGATACATCAACAGATTCAAATGTTGACAGTTACATAGCTAATGGTGGATGGGCAAGCAGACGAAGTGGACGTGACATTGCTGGAAACATAGCAAAATATTCTGATGAGATCGTAGGTGATAAACTTATCATTCATGTAACCAACCCCTCAAGTGATTGGCGTGAATGGATAAAAACCCTTGGAGACATTAATTTCCCTTATTCAGTCCAAGGTAGTGAGACGGATTATTATGTGTATGTTCCAGCAGCGATTAACGCTACTACCGAAAGCAAGTTCTTCAAAAACGTTTTTCATAAAGCAGCCTATTGTATTGGTTGTAAAGTTTGTCAATGCAATTGTCCTTTTAGCTGTATAAGTTTCGAGAATGGATTAAAAATCACGGGATGCCGTCATTGCAGAAAATGCCACGAGATTGACTACGGCTGTTTGATGTATAACGCCTTGAGAATACCAATAACTGGAGGCAACAAAAAGGTGAGTAACATTTGCAGTTTTGCAGGACATGCTCCAAAACCAGAATGGATCGAAGAATTCTTCGCTAAAGGAAACGATTTTTGGTCAAACAATTCTCTCGGTCCAAATCAAGTAAAGTATTTCAAAGTATTTTTGCCTGACTGTGGACTTGTTGCTAAGAGAACATATCATCCAACAACGATTTTTGATTTGGTTCAGCAACTGGGATGGAACACAAGTACTGCATGGGGTGTACTCTACACAAATCTCTCATACAACAATGCGCAGATTCGTTGGTACATCGACAATATGCAGATTGATTCACCTATTGACCGAAAGACAGCAATGAATCTTTTGGAAAACGCTGGTCTATCTCATAGCGATGCAGGCTTTGTGGTTGGCGCATTTAAGAGACTGGTCGAAACACCACTTGGTGAAAAGCTGCATTTTGGAACTGTAAATGTAAAAGGTGCAACTGTCCAAACCCTAACTCGCACCAAATGCACCCTCCAAGATAATCGCGTTCTCCTCTATGCCCTCTATCGCTACGCAGAAGCCTGCCAGGACTATTATGAGTTTAGCCTGTCCCGGCTGATGAATACCAGCATCGACTCCGCTGGGATCAGCCCGGTCAAGCTGTTTGGGTTTGTCGAAGATGAAATGATCACTATGTTGAACGGGCTTTCTGCCAAGTATCCGGCTTTTATCAATGTGACATTTACTCATGGCCTTGACAAGATCAGCCTGCGCGAAGACAAAACATCAGACGATGTGCTGAGATTGTTTTCGTGATACCTTTTCAAATCCAAAATAAGGGAGAGCTGAACCATGCCTGAACTGCAGAGCAATTACAGCGAGTTCTTTACCGTAGATGAAGGTTATTATCCGGAAATCAATCCGGACTCCATCAAGGGAGATATTGACGGCTGGATGAAAACCTGGCCCCACCCAACGTTCATTGAGCTGCTTGAGAAAACGGAGCGTATGCTTGCCCGCGAGGCTCGCGGAAAGAAACACTGCATCTGGGTGCAGGGTGCCTTTGGTACGGGTAAATCTCGTGTCATCTGGACCGTCGAAGAATTGCTGCGCTGTCCGGAAGAGAAGTTCAACGCTTATTTTAATGAATTTCCCGCGCTAAGAGCCAAGCCGGACCTGCGGGAAAAGCTGCTCTCCCACAAGCGGGGTAAGATTGTAACTGCCTTCCGATACAGCTCTGGAGATATCAGCAACACTCGGAAGCTGATCATGGCCATCTATGAAAGCGTGTCCGACGCGCTTAAGAAAGCTGGCTATGACAACCTTGGCACTCGCACCATTCGTGGCAAGATAGCCGAATGGCTGGAGGATGAAGACAAACAGCAGATTTTTCAGATCATGCTGAATAAACCCCAGTACCGCAGCAGGGGCAGTTTTTCCGGTAAGAACCCGGCGGATATCCTGGCTCAACTTCGTTCTTCCGCCAATGTGGATCAACTGATTAACGACATTCTGGATCTGTCAGAGAATGAGTAGATCGGTGTTTATGAGCTTACGATGGCCGACCTGAAGGAATGGCTGACGGACGTTATCGACACCAACGGTCTGACGGCGCTGGTTTTGCTGTGGGACGAATTCTCCAGCTATTTCAAACAGAACCTCAATACTCTTGACCAGCTTCAATCTCTGGTGGAATTGTGCGCCATTAAACCCTTTGAAATGATCATCGTTACTCACGAGATTGGCGCTCTTGACCGAAACGGCGAAAATACCCAGCTGAGCAATATCGTCAAGGACCGTTTTGAGGTCGTATCCATCGAAATGCCAGATAATGTGGCCTTTGATCTGATTGGTCATGCCATGAAGCCCAATGTCGCTGCGCATGACACCTGGGAACTGTATCTTGATGACATCGCAGGACGTTCTTCGGAATCCCGCATGGCCGTCTCCCGCCTGGTGGGCGTTGAAGATGATGTCCTACGCAGGATGACACCCATTCACCCGATGGCAGCTCTGATGCTGAAATATATATCAGAGCGGTTTGCTTCCAACCAGCGAAGCATGTTCAACTTCATCAAGAGTGACGAGACGGAAGACCTCCACGCCTTCCAGTGGTTCATTAATACGCACACGCCAGAGAATCCTGACATCCTGACGATGGATTACCTCTGGGACTTCTTCTATGAGAAGGGCCGTGATGAACATGGTACCGGCGCGGGCAGAAGCAACCTGGATATTTTGATTTCCGGTGTGCTGGATACCTATCCGCAGAATGAAAGTCGACTCAATGTGGAACAACGGCGCGTGCTAAAGGTCGTGTTGATGATGCAAGCCATCAGCCGCCGTATCAATAACGCAATCCCGCTGCTCCGCCCCACAGAGGCGAATGTAAGGCTTGCCTTTGAAGGCGATGACAGTTTTACTACCAGCCCAGTGCTGATCCTGAAAAATCAGTTGGTGACGCAATTAAAGATTCTCTTCGCCTCTGAGGCAGAAAACCATCTGGTGGAATACGCAACAGCAACCGTGCAAGGTGACCAACCCAAAATCGACGAAATCATAGCTCGCATCAAAAATGAAACAAGAACAGGGAAACTGGTGAGCGACGCGAAACTTTCCGACGCGTTGAAACTGAACGATGCTGAAGCCATGCGCTTCCAGTTCACCCCTGTTACCATCGATGATTTTACACGTGTCACGAATCGGCTTGCAGATCAAGTCGCTTCGCCAAACCTTGACTTCCACATTTATGGCGTCGTTTGCTTTGTAAGGGACGAGGCAGAACAGACAAGGATGTTGGCGCTGATTGCCGACGCCAGGTGCGAAGAAAACAAGCGAAGGATAGTGATTATCGATGCCAGCGGTGTCCCCATGGGCGCTGCTCGATTCGCTGAATGGGCTAAATACGCAGGCAACGAAGAGTATTGGCGGCCCAAGGATGAAGAGCTTGCAAACAACTATAAGAGAAACTTGACAGCGGTACTGACTGCTTGGAAGGATGCTGTTGAAACAGAGAACCTTCTTGTCTATTACAGTGAGCATTTTGAGCGTGCTTCCGGTGCGGTTCGGACGATCAGAGATGATATTCTGCCGAGAATTGTGCTCGACCGGTATCCGTTATCCTTCGATAATGCTGCTGTGAGCGGAAATTTCTTTCATGAAGATAGATTCCCAGATGGCGCAAAAAAAGGAATCAAGCGAGAAACAGGTGGCATTTTCCAGCAGCGTGATGTAACTGGTATGCTTCAGCAGGTTTGGACAACACCGGAGTATTGGAAACAACCATCATTGAGAACACTACCCATTTCTGTACTGAAACAGCAGCTGACAGAAATGATCGATGCGCGGTTCACTACCGATGTTCGCATATCCCACAGTGAAATCTACGATTTCCTGGCTGAACGCGGCTTCATGCCCTGCAACCTTTATGCTTTCATAACAGGTTTCCTGCTGAGAGAATATGCGCAGGCTCCATATCGCTATAGTATTGGCGAAAGTGGCGATGACGGTGACACTCAGAATCCCGATAAACTCGGCGAGCATGTCGGTGAGTGTTTTAAATACAAGAATCCCAATCAGGGTATTCGGAACTACAAAGAGAAGTACATTGAAATCATGTCCCGGGAGCAGAAGGCTTTCGTTGATTTTGTTCACGACGCCTTCGATGTGGCAGAGAATTCATCCGTGGAACGTGCGGCCAGTAGAATGCGCACAAAGCTGAAGGAACTTGGCTACCCTGTCTGGTGCTACTCCTATGTAGATCAGCGGAACCTTGGTACTTATCTTGAAAGAATTGCGGAAATCGCCAACGACCGTGGTAGCGGGAATGTACCGTCTCAAGCAAAGCGCTTTGGTAAAATGCTGCTCGATGTTCAGGCGTCATCTGGCCAGCTTATTGAATTACTGACAACGGAGAATGGCGCAGAAGGCCTACACATTTTCTTGGAAGAATTCCAAGGCGGAGAGCTTTTCCATTTAGCGGAGGAAATCGGCACACCCAATGCGCTTGAGGATGTTCGCAGCGCGTTGTCGTCTGGAGAAGCCCTTTGGCTGTGGAACCAGGAAACCGGAGAAGAGGAAATCAGCAAGCTGATCGTCCAGTATCAGATTGTCGCGGCATCCAACAAGTTCGCCGGATATTCGACGTTTGACGCAACACATGATTATTCCTCATGCATCACCAAATGGAAGGAATGCGCCAAATACACCCATATTCCGTCTTTGGTCATTCAAGAAAAAACCCCGGAACTGCGAGCTTGGATGCAACTTCTGCGTGATATTATCGCAGATGGCGGTTTGGCAACCGCTGAAAAGAAACAGCAATTTCTCACTATCCTGACTGAAAAGCATGCGGAAATTGAGGACTTCCTCAACAATAGGCCGGCGAGATTTACCGAGTATTTTTCTGCCAGCCTTCAGGGCCTTGACGTGGAGACTGGAAAACGGATATACGCTGGCCTTGATCAGACGTCGTTTACCAAATCCAAATCTGATTTTATCCGCGAAGTGAATGAAGCCGCAGACCAGGAACGCGCTTCCCTGCGTGCCACCCAGCTTCGAATCAAGTGGAATGCGCTCTCTGGCTTTGATAATGCACATCAATGGTCGGAACACTACAGCACGCCGATTCTTGCTCTGGTTCCTGCTTCTGAACATCAACAGGCAAAGAGACTATTTGCAACGTTGAAAGCAGTTTCTCCCTCAGATGCGGACATCACTGCGTCATTGGCTTATCTCGATGGGAACCCAACCTTTGTTGAAAAGCTGAAAGATCAGTCCGCGATTGATACAGCCTTTGTCCGTGAGATGATCGGCCAGTATCATACGCTAGTAACGGTAGACGAGGCCCGGCAGGCGATCCGCAGCAGCGTTCCTTCAGACCCTTATGAGTGGGTGACAGGAAGCGCTGCCAAGTCTGCGATCAAAGAGAAGGCAGACCACAATTACTTGTCCGGAGCTAACCAACAGCTGCTTGATCGCATCGATGATATGCAACCTCAGCAGGCCAAGGATTATTTAAAACGTCTTGTTCAAGATAAGCTTGATGTAGGCGTACAGATGATGGATAGCGAGGGAATGCTGTAATGAGAGTTGAACGGCCTGAAGCAATAGAAGCCTTAAAGCAGTATCTATTAAGTAACACTGCTTATCCATTTCTAGTTGCTGCGAACTCCTCTGCAGACTTGAAAGCGCTGACACGTTCTCTTCCAACGCGAGTGCATACTATCAGTATGAGCGATTACTGCACCGATGATGGCTTGCCGGATGAAGACGCCGTTTTCAACGTTTTACTGAATGCAAATAACCCCATTCTGCTTAAGGGTGCGGGTGAGCTTGTCATGCTCTCAGGAAACGCCACATTTTTGCGGAGAATAGCAGGCCAAACATTCTCTCAGAAGATCATTGTTTTTTGCCGGAATCAGGGGACGGAGCTAGAACGTCTGCAGCAGCAAAACACCAAGTTTGGAAGCAACCGTTGGTGCGAATTGTCTTCCAGTTCTGATGTTTCTATCATAAAAGTTAATGCGAGTGTTCCAGTCGATTCCGTCTCCGGTTTCAAGGCTTTACTGAAGGCGCTTGAAGATTTTCCTGCCGGAAAAGTTTACGTTACCACCGAAGTGCCGATTATCTGCTCCGGAGTCATATCAAATGCATATGCAGCGCTACGTGATGAGGATACTTCTTTTGTCATTCCAGAGGGAGTTCTTGGGGAACAGGAATGGACTGAATACCTTGCAAACCGATCCCTCGAAGCAAATGATATTTATCATTGGCGGAACTATCTCAAACTCCTGCTTTTTGGCACGGTATCACCATATTTCCATCTTGTCGCACAGCATTCTCCGAATTACGCCGCATACCGCAAGGAACTGACACACGCAATACTGCACGTGTCGCATGAAAGCGATGCGTATCAGGCCTTATATCAGGAGCGGAAGGCGTTCCTGAAAGCGCACCAAGAAGTGGATATCAGTGAATTTGTACGGGATTCTCATGAGAAAGGTGCAAATCGGATTCACTATCTGACGGATAACACGATTCTTGAAAGGCGCGCGATTCTTGAGGAGACTGCCCGATATGGCCTGAACCTGCCAACGCTGGAGGAAGTATATCCTGATCTTGCGGCATATTTCAATGAATATCAATTCTCCTGTTCAGATGGGGAGCTACTGACGCAATATTTCAAGGATTACAAGAAGCAAAAGGCAAGTAATAAACTTGATCCTGAGTTTTTGCAACAAGTGAATGTTCTCTCTCAGCCAGGAAATAGACGATATAATCTTTTGCCAACAAGAAATCTGCTTGTCGATCAAGCGAATGGGCAGGGAGCTGGTCTCTACTGGATTGACGCGCTTGGTGTCGAATACCTTGGTTTCATCAAGAGGCTCGCTAAGGAGTTAGGACTCTGGATTGAAATTAATGTCGGAAGAGCCACACTGCCAACTCTTACGGAATTCAATCGCGCTTTCTATGAGAATTGGACGGGATTTAAGTGCCCCAAGGAGCCGAATCTTGACAAGATAAAGCATGAAGGAGTTCCAGCCCAACAAAGCACAGGGCCTGCTATTCATCTTGCCGATGAGTTGACTATAATTCGGGATTCTCTCATCACAATTAAAAGCTGTCTCGTCAACCATCAAGCGGAATACTTCTTGCTGGTTTCAGATCATGGAGCCAGCAGATTGTGCGTGCTGAACCAGCATGAAAATAGGTGGGAAATTACGAATTGGCGAATGGAAGAAAATGGCAAACACTCCGGACGATGCTGTCCAAAGAGTGATGCCGATGAATGCCCTGAGTCCGCGACTGAAAACAACGACCATTGGGTGCTTGCCAACTATGATCGCTTTAAGGGCAGTAGACGTGCTATTATTGAAGTACATGGTGGAGCATCTTTGGAAGAGGTTGTCGTGCCTGTTATCAGAATTACTCTTGCAAATGAAGCGATTGAATGTCATGTGCTTGGTACCGCAGTTGACGAAGTTGCAACTATTATAAAGCCTTTGGACGGACCCACTGTCATGCCGGTTTATTGTTCAAAGCCATCGGCAAGCCTTTTCATCAAGATAAAGGGCAAAACATATCCAGCAATCAGGAGCGAGATAAACCCGTTGGAGTTTTCAGTCGATCTTTCCATGTATCATGAAGTTTGGTCATCATCGTTTACGTTTGAGGCTGTTGCTTTTGATGGCGATAACGAACTTTCAACATTCCAGTTCAAAGTTCAACGGACAAAACGCATGACCCGAAATGATCGCGATGGGACTGATTTCTTTAGCAATTAAGGAGGAATCGTTATGACAGAGAAGCTTCGGGAATATTTTGATGACATGGTTGTTTTTAAGGATTTGAAAAACAACAGTGTATTTTCCTCGCTTGGCTTACCATCATTTACTCGCGATTGGCTTCTGAGAAAGTTTGAGGATGACGAGGGAAACTTCGATATAGAGGAACTCTCTGCGTTCGTGCGACGCTATATTCCGCAGAGAAGTAATTGGAATGCTATCAAAAGCCGCATCGTCAAAGATCATGAGCGTGTCAAGATGCTTACCAAGATTTCTATTGATGTCAATATCCGCACAGGGGAAATTTCTTTCTCCCTGCCTGATCTTGGGTTATCATCGAAAGAAACAATTATTGAAGATTACATCTGGCAGGAAGTGAAAGAAGAACTTGTTTCAGGCCAGGAGGTTTGGGGCATGCTTGAATTGGGGTACAGAGATCCCGATGATTCAGCAAGACCTCGCATCCCTGGAAAAATCCGCCTTATGGCTTTCCAAAACTTCTGTCCGTACACGATTGATCTGGAATACTATAAGGATATCGCCAGCCATTTTGAGGTCTCAGAATGGATTGATGTCCTTCTTGGTGCAATTGACTATAATGCGAGCGGCTATCAATCCGAAGAGGAAAAGCTCACCATGCTGACTCGGCTGCTTCCATTTGTGGAAAAGCGTTTGAACCTGATTGAGCTTGCTCCAAAAGGGACAGGGAAATCCTATCTGTATGGACGCGTGAGCAGATTTGGCTGGCTTTCTTCCGGTGGAGCCATGAGCGTACCGAAATTGTTTTATGACCAGTCTAGAAGAACAGAAGGTCTGATAGCCGGATACGACTTTGTGACACTTGATGAAATACAAACAATTTCCTTCACTGATGTCGATAAAGTGCGTTCAGCATTGAAAGGCTATCTTGAAAGTGGGGAATACACAGTAGGCAACCATAAGGGAATCGCATGGGCTGGCATGATCCTTTGTGGTAATATTCCTAAAGAAATCATGGACAATGACGCCACTACCGATATGTTTACTGAGTTGCCCTCTGAGTTTCATGAGTCTGCGCTTCTTGAGCGCTTTCACGGATTCATCAAAGGTTGGAATATCCCCCGCATGAATGATGATCTGAAGGTGAACGGTTGGGCGCTGAACTCTGAATACTTCTGCTCAATCATGCATGAATTGAGGAATGATTCTAGTTATCGCGCCATCGTTGATCGCTTGATTGAAGTCCCCGACGGAGCAGACACACGTGATACAGAAGCAGTAAAGCGTATTGCGACAGCGTATCTTAAACTTCTATTCCCTTATGTTAGGCAGCCTGAAGATATACGCACAGCTGATTTTAATCGATATTGTCTCCGTCGAGCGTGCAAAATGCGTTCGATAATCTTGACGCAGATGGGCATCATGGATATTGAATATGCAGGAAGAGATATTCCTCAATTCAAGGTAAGGACGATACAATGACTACGATCGAATGTTCCTCTTGCAGGAAGAAGCCTCTTTCTAAGGATGAAGTTGGTGTTTGTAAGAAGATGTTGGGAAAAGGCACAAAAAAGTTCTTCTGTTTGGATTGCTTTGCATCCTATCTGGATACCACCGTTGAAGAACTGAATGAGAAGATCGAGGAATTCAAGGAGGAAGGCTGCAAGCTGTTCTCCTGATTTAAGCGATAGGTGATAAAGAATGATCTACGTCGACCACGCTGCCACGACACGGCTATCCGACAGAGCATTTGAGGCAATGTTGCCCTGGTTAAAGGAAGAGTATGGCAATCCGTCTCAGCCATACTCTTTTTCCCGTAAGCCCCGAAAGGCCATAGCAGAGGCACGCGAGTCCATTGCTGCATGCATTGGCGCGCAGCCTGAGGAAATTTTCTTCACGTCCGGCGGCACGGAAAGCGATAACTGGGCCATCAAGGGCACCGCTCTGTCTATCTGCAGAGAAGGTGCTCTTCTCGTTTCAGCCTTCGAACACCATGCGATTCTACGGGCGTGCGAAGCCATAGAGGCAGATGGGTGGCCTGTGTCTTATGTTTCCCCGTCCAAAGAAGGTGTCATTGAGCCGGAATCCTTACGGAAACAGCTGACGGAAAACGTAAAGATGGTTTCCGTTATGATGGCAAACAATGAGGTAGGGTCAATCCAGCCTATTCAGCAACTCGCTGCATTAGCTCATGCTCATCATGCGTTTTTTCACACGGATGCCGTCCAGGCTGTGGGTCACATTCCGGTGAATGTGAATGAATTGGGCGTTGACTTGCTCTCCGCTTCGGCCCACAAATTCAATGGGCCAAAGGGCGTAGGATTCCTCTATATCCGCAAAGGGACGCAGATTTTCCCACACGAAAACGGCGGCGCGCAGGAAAACAGTATGCGCGCCGGAACAGAGAACGTTGCCGGTATTGTAGGTATGGCTGCTGCGCTACAGGAACATTTTGAAGCGATGGAGACAGAAGCCTTTCACCTTTATTCGTTGACCGATGCTCTTATCCAAGGAATACAGGATATTCCTCACGTTCTTCATGGAGAGAATCAGGAACGGCTGCCAGGTTTGTTAAGTCTCGCTTTTCCCGGATATGAAGGAGAGGCTCTACTGCATCGCCTAGATCTGATGGGGATCGCCGTTTCGACCGGCTCTGCCTGTGACAGCAAGAGGACAGTCATCTCTCATGTCCTCAAGAGCATGAGTGTACCTGAAGAGATAGCACAGTCAACCATCCGAATATCGCTGGGCGTAGAGAACACGATAGTTGATGTAGAGGCTATCGTAAACGCCTTGCATCGCATACTAAAGAAGGACTAAACGATAATTATTATTAAGAGGCGTATTTCATCCTTTATGATTAAGATGAATGCGAAGAAATCTAGATACTATTAGGGCAATTAGTACTCGGATTCATGCAATACACGGAGAATTACAGCGTATTAGATGCTATACAGACTTTGAGGGGTTGGGAACATGAAACAATTTGCCACCTTTCTCCTATTGTTGGTAATAATGATACCATTAGCGGAAACTGCCCATGCAAAGGATGAAATCATCACCTATGAGCAGCTACTGGCCATAGACGAACCATGCACAGTATATGTAGAGGGCAAGACTGGCGATCCCTATCCGATGCATATGAAAGAAACCTTGATGTCAAGTACACAATGGCAATGGCTTATAAAAGATAGCAGCGGAAAATATCGCCCCTCTGGGAAATACGTAAACATGACCGCATACCAAGCTATGGGGATCAGCAAAAGGGGCTTGATTCTCAATCATAAGGATTGTCGTCTGGAAGTCCATGTCTCTGGAAAAGGCCAATGGTCTGTGGCGAGTTTCAGAGTCGTGGATACGCCGATTACATTCAGTGGTATTTTCTGGCCGATATTCTTCATGGTAGCCATATTTGCCGTAACGGTGCCTCTTATCATTCGAGGAATTAATGCACCGCCTGCAAGAAACCAGCCCCGTCAGTGGCAACCTAGCAAGACGTTGTTAGCTGCTTACTTCTTGAGCGAATTGTTCAAGGATAATGGGAAAAAGAAATGACGAAATGATTGGAGGAACGCATGGATTCTGAAGTGAGTGCGATGAGCAGGGCAATTGACCTGGGAAACCTTAGTACCCACGGTCCGGACGAGGAGAATCTTTTCGTACCTGTGGACGTAACCCGCGAGGCCAAGGGCTATGAAAAATGGATCAACGATCACATCTGGCATCTGAACCGGATGCAGAAGCAGCCGGATGAAGTGGTGATTGCGCCTAGTGATCAATGTTGTGATCCATATGAATGCTGGTATTATGGCTACTGCCACAATGATGAATGAGGATGCTATCCGCATAAAGACTGGTAAAAGCACGCCGTACCAATGGATTCGCAGATGCTTTCTACCAATATGGTAAAGCAGCTAACGCCAGGCGGACAGTGTTTGCAAATCCAACATTTCCGGGAAAACCAGCTAACGCCCCTGTCCGGAATGTTTGCAGAAACAGCGTGAAATGCTCTCTTTTACCCTTCTCACGCCCACCGCAATCTGGCCAAAAACGATTCCGGAAATCAAGTTCACGTCT
>ULPB01049817.1_pt1 | contig 36013 bp, 38 predicted proteins | sample 1953131 | NCBI WGS metagenome assembly ULPB01 (sample SAMEA4835618, study PRJEB28245) | human gut metagenome | biome: gut microbiome; material: fecal sample | place: Denmark | collected 2008
CGCGGAGGTAGCGGTCAATGATCCGCTGTTTCAGCATCGCAGTACACCAACGGTTTCGGGGGCCTGCCCAACTATAACCTTTGCGCCCGAACAGTTCGGGGTTCTTTCTCCTGGGCATATGCTCCAGGAGCAGATATTCAAAGGAATACTCTGATTTTAGGCGTGTGATCGGTCTGCCGATATACTTTTCCAGTTTCTCGATGTGGTGGTACATACCGTCAAACTCAAGCCCCGTATCACAGAACAGGATGAGATCAACAGGCCAGCCTTCCTCCAACATCCGCAGGAGCATAGCGGTCGAGTCCTTGCCGCCGGAGAGCGAAACAATATGCAGTTTTTTCTTTTCCATTTCACACCTCCGTCAGATAAACAAAATGCCTCGGTCATCGTAGACCGAAGCACTGGAGTCGTTGCCGCAGCGGATCGCACGGTCGAGAGCCATAATGGTGGCGACTGCGCCGTCAATCTTTTCTGTGGATTTTTCCTTGTCCGGCTTGATGTTGCCGGCGGGATCGGTGCGGATGAAGATGTTATCCATCATCCATCGGAGAACGGGATGTCCACCGTGGGCGACCTTTTCCTCAAGCACCAGTTTCATCAGTTCTTTGGTGGGCGGGGACATATCCTTGAAGCCCTGTCCGAAAGGGACCACCGTGAAGCCCATACCCTCAAGGTTCTGCACCATCTGGACAGCACCCCAACGGTCAAAGGCAATCTCACGGATGTTGTAGCGTTCACCCAGGCGCTCGATGAATTTTTCGATGTAACCATAGTGAACCACATTACCCTCGGTGGTCTGCAGGAAGCCCTGCCGCTCCCAAACATCATATGGCACATGGTCGCGCCGGACACGCAGGTCGAGGTTGTCTTCGGGTATCCAGAAATACGGTAGGATAATGTATTTATCATCCTCATATTCCGGTGGGAAAACCAGAACCAGTGCGGTGATGTCTGTAGTGGAGGACAAGTCCAGACCACCGTAACACACGCGCCCCTCAAGGTCATCCTCGGAGGAGGCAAAGGCGCATTTGTCCCATCTATCCATCGGCATCCAACGGACTGCCTGCTTGACCCACTGGTTCAAACGGAGCTGCCGGAAAGCATTCTCCTCGCCGGGGTTCTGCTTGGCGGACTCACAGGCATCACGCACCTTGTCGATGCCCACCGTAATACCAAGGGAGGGGTTTGCTTTCTTCCAGGTTTCCGGGTCAGTCCAGTCATCGCTTTCATCTGCGCCGTAGATAACAGGATAAAAAGTGTGGTCGATTTTACGACCCTCGATGATGTCCTTGGCTTTCTGGTGGATCTCATAGCAGATGGACTTGGTATCATTCCCGGCTGTGGTAATAAGGAAGTACAGCGGTTGCATACGGGCATCACCAGAACCCTTGGTCATAACATCAAACAGTTTTCTGTTGGGCTGCGTGTGCAACTCATCGAATACAACGCCGTGGGTGTTGAAGCCGTGCTTGTTGCCGACATCAGCGGAAAGCACCTGGTAGATACTGCCCGTGGGCAGATAGATAAGCCTCTTCTGGGAATCCAGGATTTTTACTCGCTTTGCCAGAGCCGGACACATACGAACCATATCGGCAGCCACATTGAAAACGATGGATGCCTGCTGACGGTCGGCAGCGCAGCCGTAAACCTCGGCTCGTTCCTCACCATCACCGCAGGTCAGCAAAAGTGCAACGGCGGCAGCCAGTTCGGACTTTCCTTGTTTCTTGGGGATTTCGATATATGCGGTATTAAACTGGCGGTAGCCGTTTGGCTTCAGTGTTCCGAAAATGTCTCGGATGATCTGCTCCTGCCAGTCGATCAGTTCAAAGGGCTTTCTTGCCCAGGTGCCTTTTGTGTGACAAAGGCATTCAATGAAACCGACCGCATAGTCAGCGGCATCCTTATCGTAGTAGGAGCCTTCGGACATGAACCTGGTCGGTTTGTATTTCTTCAGCTTTCTGATATGCGGTCACCTCCTTCAAATGAGCATAAAAAATAGCCGCCACCGTCATCGGTGCGACTTTCCGTATACGAGGAACAGAGCCTCTCGGCTCCATCCCAGGCTGTGATGTTGTTTTACTTCTTGGTGGGAATGGGCGGCTTTCCTGTGGTCAGCCATGCCAACCAGCACTGTTCGCAGGTGACCAGGTCGCAAGCAACCGCACCGCCATTTTCAAAGGGCGGGTGTCCCTTGCTGATGATCTCTGCGATTTCTCCGGCTGTTGTGTCCAGAGCCTTGATGATTTCCAGTCCAGTCTTTGCCATAATGTTTCCTCCTCAGATTTACTTCACCTGCGCCATGCACCAGGCAATTGCGTGACCGTTGTCTGCGAACCGCTCATCGGTCTTTCCCCAGGGTGCGAGTCTGCACTCGATGTCGCCAAGCCCGGTCTCATCGGGGGTTTCAACGAACTCATAAATCTCTGCCGTAAAACCGCCTTTCCAGTGGCAGTCCGTAACAAAGACCTTGTCGCCGAACTGAATGACCGCGCCGTAGCTTGCGGAAACCTTCATTTGCAGCCGTTCCATCGTTGTGAATTCCATAATGTTTTCCTCCGTTTTTTCTGTGTTTTCCCTTTCGGTGTGACACATATTACCTCTGAAAGCACATAATATCCAGGGGTTTTGCGATAATAAACTACACGATTATTCAGCCGTTCTTACAGGGTGAAATTGTGTAGTTTATGACTCGCCCGTGAGGATGAAATTCACATATTCGGAGCGATGCTCCTCAAGGAAAATCACCAGTTCATAAAACCGCATTTCATTGGCAATGTACTGCACCATCGGAACATCAAACATATTGGTACGGCCAGTTTTGCGGACTGCGAGGATCTGCTCTCGGATTTTATCGGTCATCTGTATTCGCCACCTTTCGACAAACATCGACACCGTAGGCTACATTCAAGCCGGAGCCAGTATCCCAGGCAACCATGATGCTGCCGATATCATCAACACCGATCACGGTGCCTTTCGTACCGATAGGTGGTGCCTGTGGGTCATCCATCTGCACCAGTTCCACCCGTGTGCCCTTTGGGTAACGCTCACGGAGGGCTTGTAAGGCTTCTCTGGAGATTACTCGCATACTTCCACCTCCTTGGGCTGACCGCTTCTGAAGGCAGAACTGCCCGCCAGGTTGCGGAGCAGGATTTTGCGTTCGGTCTTGAACTCTGCGCCGATGAAGCCGAGCCGGAGAAGGAAGCAGCGGAATGCGTACTTATCGTTGTCCGTTTCCTTTTCCTTTGCCACCACTCGCTTTGCATTCCGTGCCATTTCGCACAGTTTGCAGATGAAGGTGTCATAGGCTTTCAGTTCTTCGGGGGTAGGCACTGCCGGAAACCAGGGGAAGGAAACTTTCACGTCCGTGACCTCAATCGGCAGATCATCCACATCCAGAGCCTTTTTGATGAGGTTGCCCTTGGCTGCGACGAGTGCCTTGAGGTTTTCCAGATTGCTTTCGGTGAAAAGGCTGCGAGGCATGGAAATGCAGATACCGCAGGCTTCGTCCGCTTCAACCTCTTCATCGGCATCATCTGCGATGCAGTCTGCCAGAGGGTCTTCAGCCTGGAAGCCTTTCTCACGCAGGAAGTGGATGAGCGGTGCGGCGGTGCTGTTGTCCTCGATGGTGACCTTGCCATCCACACTGACGGTGAAACCGCCGATCTGGTAGGCAAAGCCGGGTGCGCCGAGGTATTTGGCTTTTTCGCCGGTGTGTTCAGCAATGGCTGCGACCAGTTGCTTGCGGTCGGAACCGCTGACGTTGTAGTTGATAATCATATTGTGTGACCTCCTTTAAATTTGGTAGTCACATATTCGCTCTAAAACCGAATAATATCAAGGCCTATAACCACAGAATAGTGTCAAATTATCAGCCCTCGGATTGTGTACAGTACACGATGCCGGAAAGTACAAAAACCACGCAAGGAAGTGCGACACCGTTGCCCCACATTTTATATTCAGCGGCATCCGAATGAGGGTCACGCAGCCACTTGGCAATCTGCTTCAGTGACTTGGGCTTTGTGGAACTGCTCACGATGTTACGGTGAGTTTCAAACACATCGTACCAATAACGGATATCCTCCATTGTAGGTTCGGCAATGCCCAGGTCATCACACCACCAGTCTGGGAACCCCTGCAGTCTGGCACACTCGGTTGGAGTCAGCCTGCGGACGGTGTATCCGCTCTGAATAGCACCGGGGCCTTTGGCAACGAGGGTGGGCTGAAGTTCCTCTTCAAAGGTGGGGGCGAACTTTGCGTTCTTGCCCTGGTTGAAAGTGTCCCTGCCAATGCCGTAGCAAACAGCGGTGGGGTCTTTGTAATCACGGGCAAGCACCGTGGGAGCCTTATCCTCGGCAACTTGGGTGAAGCTGCCGGTGGTCATAGCATAGACGGCATGGCGGTCGACTGTATTGAGGGTGAAGCTGACATCTTCATTGATGCCGTCACCCTGGGGGCCATTCTTGTCATCGCGACCGATCATAGAACCCTGGATAGCGTAACTCTCCACAACAGCAATGCCGCCTTGGTTACATCCGGGGTTGCCACCGTTGCCATCAAGAGTGCGGGAGGTTTCAGCTTCATAGATTCCGCTGTGAGGATTGTCCGACTTCATAGCATTGCTTTCTTTGGAGCAAATGCCATAAGCCTTCGGTTCAAACAATGTCTGGTCGTTGTTACAGGAAAGTGTGGCGGATTTATCTGTCTGGATGAGAGGCCCCTTGCCGCCACCTTCACAGCCGGAGCGGATCTTCATAACAAGAGGCACATTGTTGCCGCCTGTCCCCATACGGGAGGTGAGAGTCTGAACCTTGCCGTCCTCGGCAATTTTCACTCTGCTGTCGGTCGGATGGTTTTCCAAGGCGACTGCTGCGGGAACAACACCCGCTCGGAGCGTGGGCGAGGTCTCTTCCTCATAGCCGATGCTGCGACTCTTGGCAGAATGCTCGGTGCAGAACCCTGCGGACTCCAGAACGCACGGAGGGTGGTGGGCTTCAGCACGGAGCGTGGCGGTTACATCATCCGTCACATCCATACGCTGACCGCCCTGGTCATTTAAGCAGAGGCTTGCTGTTCCAGTGCGATCCGCAGTACTTCCGGCAGTTCTTTGCCACGAGCGGAAGCCCTCCGCAGAATACCCTGACAGGCCTTCGGACTTAAAAAGTATGTCGAAGGCGCGCCCACCTGCAAAATCTGCGACAAGGTAGATGCGTTTTCTTCGTTGGGGAACTCCCCAGAATTGAGCGTCAAGAACTCTGTAAGCAACGCTCCATCCGTCTCCCATGTAGCAGTCGGCATAGGGCCATCGGTTTTTCTCAGGCATAGGCACCTGGGTGTTCGGCTCTGCGACGCCGATGACCGCTTCGAGGACTGCCTTGAAGTCTTCACCGCCGTTTGAGGAGAAGGCGCCGGGGACATTCTCCCACACGATGTATCTTGGATATTTGCCATTGGTGGCACACCTCATTTCCTTAATAATACGGATGGCTTGATAGAACAGCACGGACTGCTGACCTTCCAGTCCGGCTCTGCGACCGGCAACAGACATATCAGTGCAGGGTGAGCCGAAGGTGATAATGTCCACGGGTTCAATCTTCCCGCCATCCATTTGGGAGATGTCACCGTAATGTTTCATAAAGGGCAGGCGCTTGGTCGTGACCCGAATGGGAAACGGCTCGATCTCCGAAGCCCACACAGGTGTGATGCCGGAAATCAAGCCGCCCAACGGAAAACCACCGGAACCGTCAAAGAGACTGCCCAGGGTCAAATTATTCATGTTGTACCTCCACTTCGGAGTATTTGTAGGTCAGACCATCACGCTGCACGGTAACACCGTCTGCGCCGCCAACCTGCTCGATGTACCGTTTCACGATTACATCGCAGAACTTTTCGTCCAGTTCCACGGTGTAGCAGATTCGGTCGGTCTGCTCACAGGCAATGAGCGTAGAGCCAGAGCCACCGAAGGGGTCAAGCACCACGCTGTTGCTCATGGAAGAATTCATAATGGGATATGCCAGGAGCGGGATTGGTTTCATGGTAGGATGGTCGCCATTCTTCTTGGGCTTATCAAATTCCCAGATGGTGGTTTCCTTCCTGCCGGTGTACCACTGATGCTTGCCGTTTTTCTTCCATCCGTACAGACAGGGTTCGTGCTGCCACTGGTAAGGAGAGCGTCCCAGCACAAGGGACTGCTTTTTCCAGATGCAACAGCCGGACAAATAAAAACCCGCATCGGCAAATGCCCTGCGGAAGTTCAGTCCCTCGGTATCTGCGTGGAACACATAGATGGAAGCATCGTCCGCCATTGCGGAGTGCATCTGCGTGTACGCATCCAGAAGGAAGTTATAAAAGGCTTCGTCAGCCATGTTGTCATTTTTGATTTTGCCTGCGCTGCCTTCGTAGTTGACATTGTACGGAGGGTCGGTGATGACCAGGTTGGCTTTGGTTCTACCCATCAGAAGGTCATAGGTTTCGGCCTTGGTGCTGTCACCGCAGATCAGACGGTGGCGACCGAGCGTCCAGATGTCACCGGGCTTGGTCATGGTGGGCTGTGCCAGTTCTGCGCCTACATCGAAATCATCATCTTTGACGCCGTCCTTGAGGGTGTCCTTAAACAGAGCATCGATCTCGGCAGGCTCAAAACCAGTAAGGGACACATCGAAGTCAGCACCCTGCAGATCGGCAATGAGCAGAGCCAACTTATCCTTATCCCAATCACCGCTGATTTTATTGAGAGCAATATTGAGGGCTTTTTCCTTTTCCTCATCCATTGCCACCACAACACAGTCAACCTCGGTCATGCCCATATCCATCAGCACCTTCAGACGCTGATGACCGCCAACCACACGGCCGGTGGTCTGATTCCAGATGACAGGTTCCACATAGCCGAACTGCTCAATGGAGCGTTTCAGCTTTTCATATTCCGCATCACCAGGCTTGAGGTCTTTTCGGGGATTGTAGTCGGCAGGCAGAAGGTCTGCCGTGTTTTTCTTTTCAATCAGCATACCAGACCCCACTCGGCAAATGCCTCGAATCCACCAACGGACTTGATGTAGGCTCTTGCCGTTTCCACGATTTCCTCGTAAGGAATGCCACCGACAGTTTCATCACCGATGGCGCAGCAGAACTGAACAGGCTTGCCGGTCTCCTGGGCTTTGAGGAAAGCGTAAATGTTCACGCTGACGTCAGCCTTGGAGAGGTCTTTGCCGTGGAGACCACCGCCAGTTACGGAGTCGGCCATATCACTACCCAATTTACGGTTGGTAGCGCCGGTGTCCACATCCGTGCCACCAGTCCAGTCACCGAGCGGATTGATTTCTGCGGCGGGATAGATTTCACGGAGATGGTCAGCCTTTGCGTTGCTCTGGCAGATGATGACCCTGCCGTTGTCGATGATGTACTTGCCATCAAAGGGGTAGGCATTGTAGATGTCAGTGGCAACGCTCACCAGTTCCTTCTGCTCGGCAGTCACAGGCACACCCTTGAAGATACCGTTGTCACCGCAGCGGATAGCACCACTCTGATTTCGGGAAAGGTGGACATCCTGGGGAACTTCGGAATAATCAACATTAAGGAAGCCTGCGATGCGGTGAACGGCAGCAGTCACATCATCAATGGAAAGCTGCACGGAAGTCTCTGCGATGATGTGGCAGGTTCCGTGACCGATGAGAACCTCCACTGCGATGCGCGGGTTTCTCTCGGATTTATATGCCAGGTCGACGAGCGCCCCGGCAATGCGATCGGCAATCTTATCGGGATGTGCCGGATTTACTTTTTCAAACATAATCAACCGTTTCCTTTCCTTGCTCGAAGCAATCGTTCCATTACATCATCCTGGGGATTTGCACCGTTATATTCGCCGGTGCAGTTCTCACGGACGATCTGGTAAATTTCCGACCACAGGCGGTTTGCCTGGGTCATGTATGTGTTTGCGATAGCCACATAGGGTGACTGGATCGCTGCACCCGTGGTAGGGTGCTTTGCCAGAAAGCCCAACTCACTGGTGAGGGACTCACACTGAATCCATCTGGCGCTTGCCATAGCGAAGCGTTCAATGAGCTGTGGAGAAATGATGGCGGCGCATCCACGGTCGGACAGCCATTTCCATACATTTTCATAAATCTCGGCAGCACAGAGTGTAGAGCCGTCTTTCTGTTTTGCGGAAAGGAACTCGGAGGGCTTGGGCATTGGCTGCCCCTCCAGATCAGCCGCGCTGTCTTTGAAATCAATTACAGTCAGCGGTCGCTTGCCAGGGTTACCATCCGCAATCTTGTCCGCAATCGGCTTTTTCGGTCTGCCGCCGGAGCCGGGTTTTGGTCCTCTCTGACCCATATTTTCACACCTCCTTCATACCGGGGTCTATTCCCCCGAAAACTTATGCGATTTTCCACACGGACCCCCACGCCCGTTGCACAGGATAAAGGTCCCGGAGATTTGACCGCCCCTACCGGGTCATGAATTGTGCCAACGATCACCACGCTCGGCGTGGATTCTGGCATGGCAGGACTTGCAAAGGGCAATCAAATTATCCCTTGCGTGAGTGCCACCCTCGGATAAAGGCGCCTTGTGGTGGACTTCCTCGGTCGCAACCAGTCTGCCGTCCTTCTGGCACACCTCACACAAAGGGTGCTGCTGCACATAGCTGTCACGGATACGCTTCCAAGCCCGTCCGTATCTACGGCGTACAGCAGGATCTCTGTCGTACTTCTCGTAGCGTTTGGCTTCAGCCTTTGCGTGTTCCTCACAGAACCTGCCGTCAGTTAGCTTTGGACAGCCGGGGTAAGAACACGGACGCTTCGGTTTCTTCGGCATCGTTTCACCTCCTTGGGGCATACAAAAAGCCCCACGGGATTGCTCCCATGAGGCTCTCTGTGCAGTCTTTCATGATACTATTATACAACGCCGTAATGGAAAAAGCGTCCACGATATTACTCATCACTTGCCATACAGAAGCAGGGCCAGATGCTGAACCGCACGGTTCTTTTTGTTGTATGCGGAAGACCGCTCAATGTTGAAATGGTCGCAGATGTCGTAAACGGCATCGGTCTGACGTTCGTCCTCGTTCCAGTAGAAGGTCTGCAGGACATAGCGTTCATCCTCGGACAGTGCCATCCACGCCGGTTTGAACCAGTCCATGTACTCAACAGCCTGTCTGTACCGCTCCTTCAGCACATCGATTTCATCAATGGCTGCGATGATGCGGTTTTCGTTTGCCTGCGGATTATGGGGACCTTTCGGCATATCCGAGAGGACGGGACTGCCAACAGAGGACATTCTGTCATGGACGGTATCGATCTCCTCATCGGTGTGGTCAATGATGTACTGCATACTGCTGTAATCCTTCAGTGCATTGATGGCAGCACCGCGTTTGTCCAAATAGTGCCAGATAATATTCATATTCGTACCTCCGAAATGTTGTAATCCTCGGATTGGCACGGATTTTCATAGATTGACTCAGATTTTCAAGTCCGCTTTTACGGCATCGATCAGTGCCGTCTGGGTATGCTCCTTCTGGGAGAGGGCTTTCATGATGCGGTTGTCAATGGTGCCCTTTGTGACGATGTGCTGAACCACCACGGTTTCGGAGGTCTGACCCTGCCGCCACAGACGGGCTACAGTCTGCTGATACAGTTCCAAACTCCAAGTCAGCCCAAACCACACAAGGGTGGAGCCGCCGGATTGAAGATTCAAACCATGTCCTGCCGATGCAGGGTGGATCAGTGCCATCGGGATTTCACCGTTATTCCATCTGCGGATACTGTCGGAGTCATCCAGTCGGGAAAACGGGATATGCAGTTTTTTCAGCCGCTCGGATATGCGGGTAAGGTCATGCTTGAACCAGTAAGCCACCAGAATAGGCTTGCCGTTTGCTGCTTCGATGATATCCTCCAAAGCATCCAACTTGCGGTCATGGATTTGGATAACCTCACCGTTATCACCATAAATCGCACCGTTTGCCATCTGCGACAGCTTGCCGGAGAGAGACGCTGCGTTGGCGGCTGTGATTTCACCATCCTCCAGAGTCAGCACCAGTTCCTGCTTCAGTTCTGCGTAATGTTTCTGCTCATCCTCGGAAAGCTGAACCGTGTATTCGCTGTTTATCAGTTCCGGCATCTGCAGGTGGTCGGTGGATTTCATGGAAATGGTGATGTCGGAAATCTGCCTGTAGATGGCATCCTCTGCATACGGCAGCGGTTTGTAGGTGTAGATGATCTGTCCGTTGCGTTTATCCGGCATGAAATAGTCGGTGCGGTATTTGGTGATGAACCTGCCCAGGCGTTGACCCATGTCCAGGATGCGGAACTCTGCCCACAGATCCATCAGTCCGTTGGAAGTGGGAGTGCCGGTCAGTCCAACAATGCGGTTGACCTTGGGTCTGACCTTCAGCATCGACTTGAACCGCTTTGTGTTGTGGTTCTTGAAGGATGACAGTTCGTCAATCACAATCATATCGAAGGTGAACGGGATGCCGCTTTCCTCAACAAGCCACTGGACATTTTCTCGGTTGATGATGTAAATGTCAGCGGGTCTCATAAATGCCGCACGGCGCTGTGCTTCAGTGCCGACAGCCACGGAGCAGATGAGGTTCTGAAGGTGATCCCACTTATCGACTTCCGCCGTCCATGTATCCCGTGCCACACGCAGCGGTGCAATTACCAGAACCCGATGAACCTCAAAGCTGTCAAACAGAAGGTTGCTGATAGCTGTGAGGGTGATACTTGTTTTGCCAAGACCCATGTCCAGAAAGACGGTGGCAACGGGATGGGTCTCGATGTAGTCGATGGCATAGGCTTGGTAGTCATGCGGTGCGTATCTCATCAAGAATCCCTCCGATCTGCTCTTCGTTATCCAGGACATAGACCCGAAACCCCAACCTACGCAAAAGCGTGTGGCGTGAGGTTTGCAAAGCCCGTGGCTTTTTCCCTGGGGCCTTTACTTCCACAAAAGCCATACAGCCACCGGGCAAAAGAACGATTCTGTCCGGCATCCCATCAAATCCAGGAGAAACGAACTTCGGACAGATGCCGCCCTGCTTTTTTACCATCAGCGTTAATTTTTGCTCGATTGCTTTTTCTCTCATAATGCTTTCTCCATTCGTTTTTCTGGCTATGTGCAAGGTGTATCAATGTCATTTACTAAACTCTTTCTTATGGTTTTTTCTTGAAATTTTCTCTTAAGAGACTTTTTGTAATAGACCTTGATACACCTTGTCATAGTCCCGGTTAATTCAGAAAATCCTCAAAGTCACCGTCATCCGTTTTCAGCTTCAGACCCTTAAAATAACGCTTGCGGTTCAGCACCAAACGCTCAAAACCCGCATTCTCCAAGGCAAGGTAGAAATCTGCGGTGTTACGCACATACTCATTGCAATCAAGGCAGTAGTTGCGGTATGCCTGGTAAAGGGTACTGGAACTTTCCTTCAGACCGTCACCAACCTCGCACTTTTCAGCCAGGAAGTTACCGAACCAGTCATTCTGGCTGCGGTAGTCATCAATGGCTTTCTGCACGATAGCGGGAACGGGAAATTTGTAGCCCAGGTCAATGACCTTCTTGGCACCCTCGATAATCCAGGCAAGAATGCTCTCGGCAGCGTTCTGATACAGGTAGTCACCGTAATTTTTGATGTCGCTTTTGCCCTCAATCTTGGCATTGAACGGGATAACGATAAGGCGGCGCCAGGTACCGTCATCGGAAGCACTGACTCTGGGGAGATGGTTGGTATACAGCACCAGGCTGTGGCTCGGAGAGAAGCTGAAGGGGTCCTTGTACTTCTTTTCCGCAAAAATGTCATCCACGGAGCAGAGTTGCTTGACGGTGGAATCGTTCAGCCGAGCGCCTTCCTGCATCTCGGCGGCAATGAGCAGACGCTTGCCCTTGACCTCGGCCATCTCCGGCTTCACATTGCGGCGGCATCCGAAGGTCAGCGTGTCGGCAGAGATATTGCCGCTGTAAAGACCCAGGACACGGGACACGGAGTTCCAGAAGGTGGACTTACCGTTACGGCCACAACCGTATGCGATAATGAGAGCCTCGACCTCGACCTTGCCAACGGCAGCGAGACCACAAATCATCTGCACATAGTCGATGAGTTCCTGGTCACCGCAGAAAATGGTGTTCAGGCAGTCGAGCCAGATCTGTATACCACGGTCGCCGGGAGAAACAGTGGTAGTCTTGGTGATGAAGTCCTCCGGCGAATGCTCTCTTGCACCTGCCATACCAAGGCGGAGGTCATAGGTGGCATCTGGGGTACAAAGCAAATACGGGTTGGCATCCAAGTCCTGTGGGGTGATTTCCAACATGGGGCGGGACTCCTTCAGCGTGGCGGTGATATTCTTGGATGCACGGCGCTGAATGACATAGGACTGATATGCCTTTGCAGCGAGGAAGGCTTTGTAGGCTTCCATCTGTTCCTCGTTCATCATGCCTTCGGCTTTGGCTTTGCTGTTGTTTTCCATGATTTCCTGTGCGCCGCAAGCCTTCAGCGTAGCAAGGGCGGCAAGCATATCGGAAGATGCCTCTGCAAGCTGGCGGCGGGTCAGTTCGTGGGCAACAGCCTGTGCGCCGGGTTCGGTTTCCTGCCAGTACCGGCCGTTGTAACGGATGTAGTGGGTTGCCGGAGAATAACGCAGTTCCCCGGAGAAGTGCTTTGCCAGAACCTCCGCCTGTCCTACATCGGAGAAATCGTCCGGTTTATAGGACGTATCATCGTTGTATAATTCGGGAGGAACATATCCGTCCTGCTGCTGAACCTTGGCATAGAACTTCTGGGCGGAGTGCCAGATGGTCATCAGTTCCTGCTGTTCCAAGGGAGGATTGCACTTGTCGGCTTCCTCCATGAAGCACTGGAAAGCGGTATCGTTGTCACCGTACTTTTTGATGACGCGACCGGCAAAGCGGGACATAGTAGCATTACGGCTTCCTTCGGGAATGACCTGTGTGCCACCGTGAGAACCACCGGGCATATCCGTGTCAAAATCCTCTGCGGACAGATACTCACTTAAGGTCATATCACCAGGGTACAGTTCGACCTCTGGGTTCGCCGTTCCGAAAAAGAAACGGGCAGCATCCAGGGCTTTGGTATCGAAATACGGAAAAATGGTGTTGACCAGTTTCTTCATTTCGCTGTAGGCGGCAGCATCCGTCATGTATTCAATGGGAAACAGCACATGGAACTTGGGACGAGCGGGTTTGCCGTTCTTCTCACGCATATGAAAGCGGCTGTAGTGAACGGCAAAGGTAATGCCGGGAAAAGCAGCCTGGACATCAGCCGGAGTGACCCAATCGGCAGGGTTCTCGGAGTGGTCATTGTCGCAGTCCACGGGCAAGCAGTCCGAGCCGAGGAAGTTATCGCCGTTGCGGTAATAGTTCATGTACTCGGCGCAGACATAGTCGCGGCTGACCGCATCCGCAAAGTTAGCGGAGTCGGTCACCTCGAACTTGTGGGGGTAGGAGCAGTTACTTGGAGCATTGATGAAATCCGCACTATACAGAGTGAACATCAGTCATGCACCTCCTTGGCACCGTCCTCCAGGGCTTTTGTGATAAACTTGAGCGCACGGATCATGGTCTCAAGTTCGCAGTCGCCACCGAGGAAAAGTTCAAAGCCCTCATCGCCATCGCGTCCCAGAGGGTTGATGCGAATATCGGTAGAACCCATATCCTCAATACGGATGTAGGTGCGGCTGCCGTGACCGCTGTCGCCACCCTGGAATCCGTTGGTGCCTGCTTCGACTTCCAGGACATTGGCACTATAAATTTCTCTGGTGTAGGTAGTGATTTCCTTACCGTACACTCTTCTGGTTCCTTCAGTTATTGCAAACATGGTGTACCTCCTCGCAGGTTTCAGTAAAATAACGCAAGCGGTAATTTTTCCACTTGGCACGGTTGATCTCTGCTTCCATTCCGGCAGAAATGCGGCTGCCGAACACCCAGACTTCGGAGCATTTGCTCATGAGAGCATTTCCGAAGAACAGACCAAGCTGTCGCTCTTTGGGGTTGGCATCATTCAGAAATTGAGGAAACAGCAGATGCGGTGCAATGGGGATGTAGCCCTTTTCTACCGCAAAGCGGCTGTATTCCTGGGCGGCCTTGACGTTCTTCTCGATCTCTCCGGCATAGGGAGAGCAGATATACACGATAGGCCGAAAGGCACGAAGCGCCCGTTCCTCTTTTTCTACAGTGGACATGGCTTCGTATGCGGTAGGGTCGTAATAACCCTCGCTGTTGAATTTATCTACACTCATACAGGACTCCTTTCACGATGGGCTTCGCCGCCATCTCTACTACCCACTGGAGGTGAAAGCCCATCTTGGCCGAAAAATAATCAGTCTTTTTTATAAAAATCGGTTTCATAGCCATCGGCACGAAGCTGCAGTCCTTCTGCCCAGGGTGGGGTTCTGCCCATCTGGTCGCAGACTGCCTGCAAGGACATCCGCCGATCCGCTTCGATGACCACTTCATCGTGGATGTGCATCACAATGGAACAGCAGCGGAGGGTCTGCATTGCATAGCAGAGGATATCTCTTGCAGTGGCCTGGACGATGTTTTCCACGAACTTGGGACCGTAGCTGTCGAGCCGCTCCCACTTTTTGGTACTGCCGACACCCTCGTAGGTGATACAGTCACCGCCGAACTTATTTGTGCCGACCTTGGGCTTCACATAGGAAAGCTGTCTGCCGGAAGGAAGCGTGATGAAAAGCATCCCGCTCCTGCAGGAGAACTCAATGCCGTGGGTTTCATTGGTGTGCTTGTAGCGGACAGCCTCCATAGCGGCGCGGTCAACATCCCACCACAGCTTTGTAATATTGGGGTTGGCCTGCCGCCAAGCATCCACCAGAGGTGGCAGTTCCTCTTCGGAAAGCCCCATCTCCAAAGCACCCATAGCTTTGAGCGCACCGACAGATCCACCGTAACCGAGAGCCAATTCTGCGATTTTGCCTTTTTGCCGAAGGTGTCCGTTGATGCCGTGCTTTTCCACGGGAACGCCGAACATCTGACTGGCAGAGGCACAGTAGATGTCCTTGCCTTCGGCAAAGACCCTCTGACGCCATTCCTCTCCGGCAAGCCACGCAATAACACGGGCTTCGATGGCAGAAAAGTCCGCCACGATCAGCTTGCGGTCACCCCGGGGGATGAACGCAGTACGGATAAGCTGCGACAAGGTATCCGGCACATCTTCATAGAGCATTTCCAGAGCATCGAAAGCACCGCAGCGGACAAGACCACGGGCTTCGGCTAAATCCTCCAAGTGGTTCTGGGGCAGATTCTGCATCTGAATGATGCGTCCTGCCCATCTTCCCGTGCGGTTGGCACCATAGAACTGGAACATACCTCTGGCACGACCATCGGCACAGACAGCGATCTCCATTGCCTGGTACTTTTTCACCGAGGATTTGGCAAGCTGCTGACGGAGGGTCAGAACTTTCTGCAACTCTGGCGGTGCGGTCTTCAGCATTTCCGCCACAGCCTTTTTGCCAAGGGTATCGGTTTCCATACCGTTGTCCGAAAGCCACTGCTTCATCTGCTGCACAGAGTTGGGGTTCTCCAAAGCGGTCAAATCTTTCATTGCCTGGGTCAGTTCGGAGCGGGAGCGCCCATCCATCTGAATAGCCTGTCGCACCAGTTCCATATCCAGAGCAACACCGCGGTCATTGATTTCCTGGTCGATGTGGTATTCGTCCCACACGCTGTCCGGCACGGGATACTTTGCAAGCCGAGCCTGGATGGACATCTCGGTTTCCACATCGCGGATGTTATATTTCTTGAAAGCCAACCACTTATCCGGGGCATGAGCAGGAAGGTTGCGAGTACGCTGTCCGTTGGACTTGGTAGGCGCACAGGGCTGACAGAAATATTTGATGAGGTCTTTTCCCTCGGTCAATTTCTGCTTTTCCAGGCCAAGCACCGAACCAACGCCTTCCAGAGAAAGCGGCAGCCCCATCGTTGCAGCCCACACCATTGAACATTTCCAGGAATCCGGCTCAAGGTAGTCGCCTGTGGGATGGCCCAGATGCCGAGACAAGCAGATGCGTTCAAAGTTGGCGTTGAAGGCCCACTTGGTTACTGAATCGTCCTCCAAGGCGGCAACAATGTCGGTGGGGATCTGTTCTCCGCAGGCAAGGTCAACCAGTCGCACGGGACCGCCGTCCACGCTGTAGGAAAACAGCAAAATTTCAAATAAGGGTGACTCTACATAGCGGTACACACCAGTTTTCGCAAGGGGCTGATCGCTGTAGGTCTCGATATCGATTGAGAGAGTTTTCATATCATTGTCCTTTCAACGGAAATAAGGGCGGCAGAGAATGCTCCCCGCCGCCCCGTTGGTGCGTTAGTCCACCTTTGTGGCGGATTCCTTGGTTTTCTTGGCTTCCTTGCGCTTACGGATCTTGTCCTTCACCCAACTCACCGCAGATGCGATGATGACGATGATTTCAGCGATAAATACGCCGGTCATGGCTCCGAAGCAGGTGTAAAGCATCAGTTCCTGAAATTCAGTCATGGTCGCACCTCCATTAAGCCAGGAAGTCGTCATCCGCATCGGTTGCGAAGTCGGACTCAGCACTTGCCTTACCACCCAGAGGTTCACCGGCACGGATGAGCTGCAGGTTATTCAGACCGCAGGCGATACCCTTGTTACCGTTGGAGTTGAAGGCATACAGATTGATGCTTGCACGACCGTACACGCCGGAGTAGACCTCGGAGCGGGTCAGCACAGGATTGCGGTCAGCATCCACGATACCGGGTGCAGTAGCAGAGTTTGCATTGATGAAGTAAGCGTTGGCATAAGCGGGATCATCGGGTCTCTCGATATCACCGTCGCGCAGAGGGGTCTTGATAGCAGCCAGAGGAGGTACGCTCTTGCTGTTGCCCTTCAACTTGGACTGGCCCTCCTGGTAGGCAGCTTCGATTGCCGCCTTGATCTTTGCGACCGTCTTGGTATCGGACTTGGGGATGATGAGGCTGACACTGTACTTGGGAGTGCCGCCGTTAATGGACTTGGGTTCCCAGACATTGGCATAAGACCAACGGGTATCGGGACCGGTGATGACCTTCATAGGGTTGTTGACTCTGTTTGCGTTGTTAGACATATTAAAATTCCTCCATAAAATCATTTTTGGCTGTGTTCATTGCCGGGCGTTTGTCGCTCTCCGGCACGAGCGTCGGTTTGCCTTGCGGCTTTTCAATGTAGGGAGCGAGAAGTTCATCAAAGCGGGATTTGCCGAGCATCTTCTGCATGGCAGTGACGCCGAGGACTTTGCGCTCATAAGGGTCGAAGCCTGCATTCTCCACGGTGGCGGCAACAACGGCTTCACTGGTGTACTTGCGGTTGGAACGGCCTTCGACCAGTTTCCACCCGGTCCATTCCTTTCCGCTGATAGCCTGCTGAAGGGCGTATTCCTTTACATCGGATGCCCAGGCGGTCAGAGCATCGACCTTACCGAGGATATCTGCAATTTCCTCATCATCGAGGAGCGCAGGAGTCTGGAAGTCGTACCGGGCAAGAGCCATGTTCGCTTCGGCGCGTTCTCTGCATTCAGCCTTTGCCTTGCAGAAGCGGCACCACTCGCCGCAGTGGAAGTCGCCTTGACCCTCATAGGCCAGTTTCGCTTTCTGGGTGAGTTCTGTGTCTGCCCATTGAAGCAGATCGGCTTTTTCCATTTCGTACACGCTGATATTGGACTTGCGGGGTTGGAAGATGGTCATGCGGACGGTATCGATGTCGTAGATGTCATCGAAGATTTCCAAGGCACCCAGGGCATACAGCATCATTTGGGGATTTGCCACGGCGCTGACCTCGACGCCCTTGCCATGTTTGTAATCGCAGATGTTCATCACACCGTCAGCGATAACGATGCAGTCGGCAGTGCCAAAGCCGTCCTGAACCCAACGGGAGAAGTTCACCCGCTGTTCAATCATGACCACAGGATCAGTGCAGGTCTGCTTTGCCGTTTCCAGGAGTTCCACCACATAGGCGGCATATCCAGCAGCGCATTCCTCCATTTCCTCGTTGTACCAGGAGAGATTTTCGATGGGGTCTTCCGTGGGCATCCCCAGAGCCTGCTTCAGACGGAACTCGCAGAGGGTGTGGGCATCGGTGCCCTCGGCGGCATAGTCACTGCCTTTATCCTCGTAGTTCTCGCAGAGCCGAGCGGAAGGCGGACAGTTGAGCCACCGTTCGGAAGAGGATGCTGACAGAACAGCGTGTTTATTGGCCATTAGTCAGCACCTCCGCATCGGCAAGCAGTGCCTTGTAGTGGGCGGGGTCGATCTGGGACAGCTTGGCGGCACCATACTTCTGGAGAAGGGAGCGGATCTCTGCGGTATGACCCTGGCGGGACTTATCTGCGAGAACGGCTCTGACCTGTTCCAAAGTCAGTGCAGGTTCGGCGGGAGCAGTCGGTTCTGCATCTCCGGCACCGCTGAACATCTCTGCAAGCCAGTTGGCGGCATCGTTAATAGCGGCAGCAGCAGTGCGCAGTTCTTCGATGGTCGCAGCCATATCGCTCATTTTGCTCATTCTGTTTTCCTCCTTCCGTAGATTGACTTTGAATCAGCGCCAGCTTCATAGCCAGTCGCTTTGACACCACGCTGATGGCCGTGAGAACTTCGATAAGTTCCTGGTCGGTGCCAGTGCCGTGTTTCTTCTGGGCTTCGTACATTCTGTTCACCTCCTTGGAAGGAGCGGTGTGTTTTGCTCTTTCCACTACCCACTGGAGGTGAGATGCGCCTTTGGCCGAAAAATCTGTAAAAAAAAGTTTTGCCCTTCAGCCGAGTGACTGAAGGGCGAAAATATCAGATGTACATACCAAGCTGTTCACGGAGAATGCGGAGCAGCTTGTCTCTGCGGTAAGTGTAGGTGTTGCGGGAAACGCCCAGAGCGGAAGCAATGTCTCTTTCGGATTTTCCTTCCATAATCAGTTCGCAGATACGGCGACCTTCGGGGTCCAGTTCCTGCAATTTCTGGTACAGGGCGCAGAGCAGTTCACGATCCTCCATGATGGACTGTGCGTTGGGGGTATCGTCCGGCAGATCATCTGCCCAACTTTTCTGGTTACCCTCGCCGTCCTCAACGGTGTAATCCAAAGAGAGATTATCTCCGGCGGCTCGGAACTCACAAGCAAGGCAGTCGCCGTCGCACATCCAGGTCTTGGACTTCGGACACATACACTGACCGTGTGCCTGGGCGCGTTTACGGGTGGCCCAAATATCACGGTAGTAGGCGTAATACTGCTCTTCAGTCACTTCCACCCAGGTCTTGAGACGGTGGATGTAGACTTTGTACTCACGGGTTGACTTCTGGTTTTCATTGGTTTTCATTAAAAATTCCTCCGTTTTCGGTGATCCCGAAACGGAGGAACGTCAGCGCCAATGCAAAATGGGTGCAAAAAGCAAACCGCAGTCCAAACGAATCTCTCCGTTTCGGATTGCAGCAACCCGCTCAATAGGCGCTGTGTTTATTTACTTGTCCGCTATTCACTGTTGAGCCATCGTAGATCAGACGATGCGATGGACAGCGGATGCGAAACGCTAAATTCATCTTTGCGATGAAATTTTTGCGAACGCAAACACAAAATCAGCGAAAGGGGTAGAAAATTTCACAATTATGTGGTATAATGCAATTTACAGCGGAAACTTGTCCGCTTGACCTTTCGCAGAAACCGTCGTGTTTTACGATTTCTGCTTATATTATAGAAAATCAAGTCGGTAGGCTTTGGTAGTTTTGGATAGGCTTCGGTAGGCTTGGGTAGGAGAAAAAATATGGAGTTTACGGAATTTGCACAATTACTGCACCCCATCATTGGCGGTGCCAGCAGTACCCATGCCTTCGTGAAAACACTTTTTGATGCTATTGTCACCGATGACGGCCGCAGCGTTCTTGAGGAAGTAAAAGAAGATACCTATAAGGCATACTTCAACGGCAACACGGGAATTTCCAGAATTGCAAGGAAAATCAGTCCATATATCGAGCCAGAGGAGTTTGCAGAATACTGCGATCAATTCCAAGATGCGACTACCGACAGTCTGTGCGACAGTTTCCGTCCGCATCTGCCGGAGATCAATCCACATAATGCGGGTGAACTTCTGGCCTCATTGTTTCAAGAGATCATCAAAAACGCCGCCTCTGTCAAAAGGAAAAGTACCACAAAAAGTGCGCGCCAGGCAGAGCAGGTTCGGAAAGAGAAAATCAAAAAAGCAATGGGAGCAACAGGAGCAACGGTGGTCGATGGATTCACTTCTTTAACAGAGCAGCTCCTGGACGAATCGGAAGATGCAGAACACATAGAGGCGGAGATCGTGGATGACGAAAAGCCATCAGGTGCCGCCACAGAAGATAAAAAAATAACCGTTATTCAGCAGCAGACTAATGTCATCCAGAACGGAGAGAACAACTTCAATCTGACGAATAACGGTACGATGAACTTTAACTTTTAAGGCGGTGTAGTATGAGCAACGATCTCGCAGTGAAACATAATACACTCCCGGCTGCTCCTACTATGCAGCAGACAGGAACCAATAATTTTAATGTTACTAACCAGGAAGGTGGAACGGTCAATTTTAACATCACCTATCAGCAGGGAACCCCAGGCAATAGTGCAGAGATGATGATGGCGATCCAGTCCTTCAGCAAGGAATATTATCAGCTTATCGTGACCTGTGAGGACGATGTCTTTGCCAACAATATGGTCACGATTCCGGCAAGCCGAGCATTGACAAAATATATCGTTCCTTCGGAGATTTTTGAGAGATGCTCCACGCTTTCCGAAACAGGCATTGAGGAACTGAAACGCTTTCCGGCTATTATCTGTCGTGAAAACACCGAACTGAAAGGTGTTACCGATCCGAACCAGTGGGCAATGTTTGCCTACATCAAGGCAGTGCGTGTATCGGGTAAAAATGTAAAAATCGTGTTTAATCCTATCGCACCTATTCAGCAATTGAAACTCTGCGATAAGCGTAATGCTGTATTCTTTGATCTGAATATGGACTGCGCCGTTACCGACCTCAACCACAGCGCCTGGTCGGTACACAAAGTGAATGTCTTTGAGGCTTTTGACGAAGCCCAAATTCCGGGTATCCCCAGACCGATGTAAGGAGGTAGCGCCTATGGCTGATAAAATTAAATCCGAAATTATCCGCATTGACTTGGCAGATGCAAGCTATAAGGACACCCGCACTTACATCGAGCCGACCTATATCAATTTCTTTTTCGGAAACAACGGAGCCGGAAAATCTACAATCGCCAAAGCTATCAAAAGTAGTGTTGGCGTGACCTATGCTCCTGGTAGAACTGCGGCGGACTATCTGCCCCTGGTGTATAACCAGGAGTTCATCGATACGAATTTCCGAAGTTATCGCAATATGAGGGGTGTTTTTACCCTCAATGCAAAGAATGCGGTTACCCAACAGCAAATTGATGAAAAGACAGAAGAACGCACTGTAACGCAGAAGGCTTTGACTGCGGCTACCGAGAAGCGAGACAAAATGACTGCCGCCCGTACAAAGCTGCAGCGTGATTTCTATAAGGATTGTTGGGATCGGGAAAAAGCATTCCGCGAGGAGTTTCCCAAGACCCAGACGGGTAAAGGAAAGTCCGAACCTTTTACAAAAGAAATCCTGCGGCATACACCGCAGGACGTGGATATCGAGGAACTCCGCAGGCTCTATGATTCGGCATTTGCGGACACTGCAAGACGCTATCCTCGCTTTGCAGTTGTTGCTGATACCACTGCATTGGACACCATCGAGGGCATTGATATTCTTTCGACTGTCATCGTGAACAGCGCAGATACCGAGCTCGCTGTTTTCCTGCGAGATATCGGTGCGACCGAATGGATGCGCCAGGGACATGACGAATATGCCCACAGCACAGACGGAAAATGCCCGTATTGTGGGCAAGGGCTTCCCGTTGATTTTGAAAAAACTTTTATCGACAGTTTCGATACCAAGTACCAGGAAAATCTCCTGCAGTTGGATGCGTTCCTGGCTCTGTATAAGCAAAAAGCCAATGAACTGTTCGTTCCCCTTCAGACACTGCCGACTGATATATATCCGCAAATCGACACCAAGCCGTATACTGATAAACTGGCAGTCCTGAAAGCTGCTATCCAGTCCAACATTGAAGCCATTAAAGCGAAGATCGACAATCCCGCTTCCACGGTCACCCTGACCCCCGTGGCTCCGATCCTGGATGAATTGTCAGATATGATTAACGGTTTTAACACGCTGATCGATGCTAACAACGCCATTGTGGATGCCGGCCCCAAGAAACGGACGGAATGTACAGAACTTGCCTTCTCTCTGTTGGCGTTTCGGCTCAAGGACGTCATTGCGTCCTATCGTCAGAGTGATGCGGAAATGGCGAAAGAACTCGGTGACATTGAAGCTGAAATTAAAAAGCATACTGAAGCATTGGAGATAATAAAGGATGCCCTGAAAACACTCCGAAAAAACACGGTAGAAACGGAAACGGCCAAGGAAAGCATCAACAATATGCTGCGTGACTCTGGTATGCAGGGCTTCAGCTTACAACCGAAACCAGGCGTTGACCATGTGTACGAGGTGCGCCGCCCGGATGGCAGCATTGCGGATAATTTGAGCGAAGGCGAAAAGAACTTTATTGCTTTCCTCTATTTCTACCACCTTGTATATGGCAGTGATTCCGCCGACGGAGAAACCAGAGAGAAAATTGTTGTCATTGATGACCCCGTGTCCAGTATGGATAGCGGTTCGCTGTTTATTGTCAGTACTCTTGTCCGGCAGATGATTGAGGTGTGCCGGAACAATGCTGATAACCGCAACCGAACCGCCGATGGCAATTTCATCAAGCAGATTTTTATACTGACACACAATGCTTATTTCCATCGGGAGATCGCATACAGCTATGTATCAAAATACGAGTATGCGTCATTCTATCTGATCCGCAAACTGAACACGAAGTCGAGCATTAAGCTGTGCGATGATGTAAATCCGAACATCCCAACCGAGCGGATAAATGTGAACCCGGTAAAGAACTCGTATGCGGCGCTTTGGGACGAATACCGGGAAGTAACATCTGCCGTACCGCTTATGAATGTCATCCGAAGGATTCTGGAGTATTATTTCCTTCAGCTTTGCGGTTATGAAGGTTCCACGCTCCGCCAAGTTATCCTTGTGCAGGGCAAGGCGGAAGGCCGCTTTAAGGATGCAGACGGAAATGACGATGAGGAGAAGTTCCAACTGGCGACTGCAATGCTTTCCTATATCAACGCAAGTTCCATTGGTATGAGCGATGGTATGGACTTCGTTGAGGAATGCCTGAACGCCGACGAGTGCCGCCATATATTTGAAATGATATTTGAAGCTATGAACCAGAAACAGCATTATGATATGATGTTCAGAAATCAGTAAGGAGGACCCCCAAGATGCGTATCAGCTACAACAAACTGTGGAAGATGCTAATCGACAAAAACATGAAAAAGAGTGATCTGAAAGAAAAGGCCGGTATCAGTTCCGCCTCCATTGCCAAACTCGGCAAGGGGGACAATATTACAACAGATGTCCTGCTTCGGATCTGCGAAACGATGAACTGTCACCTGGAAGATATTATGGAGACGGTTGATGACTGAGTCCGTTTTTTAGGACATATTCGAGCGTAGAATACTACTATGGAGAATTGCACAATGCTTTCCCAAATGGTTGTGGCAAAGTATCTCTCTTTAATGTGTGTAGCTACGTGAGTCGAAAGGAACGATACTATGGATAATATAGCTATCGGCGCAAAAAAGAAAGGTAATTCCATTCTAAACAGTGCAAAGTATTCATCGAGTAACACTGATGAATGGTACACAACATACGAGACAATTGCCGATGAATTGGTTCACTACCACAGTCAGTTCAAAGGTAAGGTCGTACTATGTAATTGTGATGACCCCTTTGAGTCGAATTTTACTTATTATTTCTTGCGCCATTTTAACCAATTACAACTGAAGAAATTAATCTGTACATCTTATGCCGGATCGAAAATCGACCAGATTCATGATAACAGTCAGTTGCAGATGACACTGTTCGATGATGCAGGAGAGCCGCTTTCTGTGGGTCAAGGATATGTATTGATTGTTTCGAAGGTGCCTGGTGATCCAGGTGAAGAAGTTAATGATGAAACCATCAGAGCCGTAATAGAAAGAAAAGGTGCGGTGAAAAGACTTAAGGGCAGCGGTGACTTCAGATCAGATGAGTGTATAGAGTATTTGAAGGAGTGCGACATTTGTTGCACCAACCCCCCATTCAGTCTGTTTGCCTCGCTGTTTTCGTTGCTTGTAAAGCATGAAAAGCAGTATCTGCTCATCGGCAATCAAAATGCAATTACCTATAAAGAAATTTTCCCTATGATAAAGGAAAATAGGGCTTGGGTCGGGTATCATTTTGGAGATATGGCTTTTCGGGTTCCTGCGGATACTGAACCAAGAAGCACACGTTTTTGGATTGATGAAACCGGCCAAAAATGGAGAAGCCTTGGAAACGCAATGTGGTTAACCAACCTGGATGTGTCTCAAAGGCACAAGGATCTCATTTTGACCGAGCATTATTCGCCCGATAGGTATCCGCACTATGATAATTTCGATGCAATTAATGTACGCAGGGTGATCGATATCCCTATGGATTATGATGGCATTATGGGGGTGCCGATTACTTACCTAAAATACCATAACGGCTACCAGTTCGAGATTGTCGGCGAAGCTAATCATGGTTCTGATAATGAGTTTGATTTATTCAAGCCGAGAGTCGGCGGGAAAGATTTGTTCAAGAGAATTCTTATAAAAAGGATAAGGTACACACCCGTGAGTGAGTTTAGGATTCTGGATCTGTTTTGCGGAGCCGGTGGTTTGTCGTGGGGTATGGATAAGAACCCGCATTTCCAAACTACCGTCGCACTGGATTTTGATGCCCAGGCAGCAGATACTTTCAAAAAGAATATGCCTTATGCAGAAGTGGTTGTAGGCGACATTACTGATAGCACCGTTAAAGAGCGAATTGTCTCTTTGGCGCAGCAAACAGGTGTGAATATGATCGTTGGCGGCCCCCCATGTCAAGGGTATTCTATGAAAGGGAAAAAACTTGGACTCGAAGATCCAAGAAATTTCCTGTTCCGTGAGTATCTGAGTTTGGTCGAAAAACTGCAACCAGAAGTATTCGTTATAGAAAATGTAAAGGGTCTGCTGTTGTCAGCGAACGGTTGGTTTAAGGCGCAAATCATTGAGGCAATCGAAGGGCTTGGCTATACCGTGAAATTCGGTATTTTAAACGCTGCTGATTTTGGTGTCCCGCAGTCCAGAGAGCGTGCAATCTTTATTTGTTCAAAACACCGTGAGATACCCCTGCCTGCACCAACAGTAGAAAGAAGAACTACTGTACGAGATGCCATAAGTGATTTGGCGTATTTGGAATCCAACGAAGGTGACTTTGAACAAGAGTACACTACGGATGCTCAAAGTGACTACCAAGCAATGATGCGCACAGGAAGCTCGAAACTGTACAATCACAAGGCATCAAACCACAAGCAGGTTGCAATCGATAAACTAAAACTTATTCCCCCCGAACAAGGGAAGGAGTGCTTGCCCGAAGAAATGCACGGTAAGCAGAAATTCAAAACTACCTGGGGGCGGCTCAAATGGGATGAAGTGTCTCCTACAATAGACACGCGATTTGATGCCTCTTCTAACGGGACGAATAATCATCCGTTCCTCAACCGTGCAATAACGCCAAGAGAGGCTGCAAGAATCCAATCCTTTGATGACCGTTTTGTGTTTTATGGTTCTAAGGTGTATGTGCGTAAGCAGGTGGGTAACGCTGTTCCCCCACTGCTGGCAAAGGCTATAGCAGATCAAATCTATGCAGTGCTTGGCGTACATTGCATCGATGAAACAGGAAAGGGCGAATAACTATGGGAAAAATCTCCAATCTCCCCGATGATGTTCGTCGGGAATTAATTGGGTACTTAGCACAGCCCGGTATCATTGCAAATATAACAGCAGAGGTACCTGTAAAAAAGTGTGCTGATTTTGAGGAAAAATACGGTGTTAAACCATACCCGGTGAATTCCGAGCATAAATACGGGGATCAGTATCGCATCTACTTGTCTGACCCCGATGATGCCCCAGATGCTTTAAAGGCGGCGCTTGACCAAAAATATGGCAGGCTCAATGATACAGTCTTTATCAGAGAATTGGTAGATGAGTATGGCTTTGCCTTCTTTCAGCCCCGTCAGGACGTCCGCTCGATCCATAGCAAGGCAAAGGCAAAAGGAGATGCGGGATATGCATCGTTTCTTAAGGGATTTAATGCCAGTGAGGACTTCTTGGCTGCCTTGAAATCTTCTGTTACAGATGCGGATGCGGCTGCACCGGATGTTAAACTGATTACTGGCGGCGATGAACCGAAAGAAAAGCCGAAGAAAAAGACCGGTGCCCATCTCGGCATAGGAGACAACAATGCGGGTTTGTCAGATGAGCAGCTTTTGCATTTGGGCTGGTTAGGTGAACAATATTTCTATAATTCACTTTTAGCCAACAAGGGAAATATTCTTTCTCTGTTTGGCATTGAAGCACCCGGTGCCTGTGCCTTTACTTGGTTTAATGAAGGATATGACACCGACCCGGATTGGACAGATAAATCTGTGGGTAAAGGGTGCGATATATTGATACAAGACGGTGAGCGCGACATTTTTATCGAGGTCAAAACCAGTAAGAAAAAAGCACCGATCTTTACAATGACCTCCTATGAAATGCAAACGATGCAACAGAAGGGGGCGGATTATTATCTTGTAAAAATCGATAATATGGATTCTCTTGTAGCAGGCGGCGCGCCCGATGTCAGAATTTTCACATCCCCATATGAATACTTCTTTATTCCGAGCAGAATGTATTCGGCAATCTTTTATAACAACTGAAAGGAGAAGTCACAATGGCTATTGCAATAAAAGGTTATAACCCAGATATTTTGTCCTGCCTTGCGAACCTCTCTAACGATGAGGTATTCACTCCGCCGGAAATTGCAAATGACATTCTGGATTTACTTCCGCAAGAGTTGTTTGAAAGCACAACCACCACATTTTTAGATCCAGGCTGTAAAAGCGGTGTGTTTTTGCGGGAAATTGCCAAGCGCTTAATTAACGCACAGCTTCCCGGCTATGAGAAGCAGATTTCCTATTTTAATGAAAAACAAGCACAGGGAGAAGAACTGACAGACGAAGACCTGTCTTTTATAGAGCGACTTCAAAGCGTTGTTGACCATATTTTTCATAATCAATTATATGGTATAGCAATTACAGAACTGACGAGCCTTCTTTCAAGGCGCAGTGTTTACTGTGCGAAAAATGCAGATAGTAAGTATTCTGTGAGTCGCTTCAATTCCCGAGAGGGAAATATTCGCTTTGTTCCGGGTAAACACACTTGGAAGGACGGCAAATGCGTATATTGTGGCGCACCTCAAAGCCAGTATGACCGATCCTCTGATTTGGAAAGCTATGCATACGAATGGATTCATACGCAGGACCCGAAAAAGATTTTTAATATCGACTTTGATGTTATCATCACAAATCCGCCTTATGATATAAGTGACGGTGGCGCAAAGGCAAGTTCAAAGCCGATTTATCAATATTTCGTTGATCAGGCGCGAATGTTCAAACCCCATTATTTCATTTCGGTTACCCCGGCTCGTTGGTTTGCCGGCGGAAAAGGTCTTGATAGTTTCAGAGCATCGATGCTGAAGGACCGCCATATTCGGTACCTTGTTGACTATACGGATTCCAGTGAGTGCTTCCCTGGAATCGACATTTCTGGAGGCGTGTGCTATTTCCTGTGGGACAGAGAATATAATGGCAATTGCTCTATCAAAAATATTATCAAAGGGAAAGCCTCGTATTCCGAAAGGCCACTTGATGAATTTGAGACATTTGTCCGTTACTCTGTGGCTGCCGACATTATTAAAAAAGTAGGCTCCCTGGGAGAACCCACCATGGACAAGCAGGTATCCAGTCGTAAACCGTTTGGTCTTGATACTACCGTTGCGTCCATGCCAGACGGCGATATTACTCTTCGCTATAGCAAGGGACTTGGTAAGTATAAATCGAAACTGATTACCACAGGTCGCGATTTGATCGATAAATGGAAAACCATCACATCCTACGCTTCATATGACCATGCAGGGCAGCCGGACAAAGATGGTATGCGCAAGGTGATGTCTATTATCGAAGTATTACCGCCTCAATCCGTATGTAGCGAAGTGTATCTTATTGCGGGTGCATTTGATACCGAAGCCGAAGCGGAAAACCTGCGTGGATACTTCCGAACAAAGTTTGTGCGCTTTTTGGTCGCACAAATTGCGGTGACACAGCACATTACGAAGGGGTGCTTTGCGTTTGTTCCGAACCAGGATTTTACCGAAGCGTGGACAGACGAAAAGCTTTATGCCAAATACAAACTAACCGATGAGGAAATCAACTTCATTGAATCTCTCATCAGACCGATAGATAAGGAGGGTGCAGAAAATGAGTAAGACAGACTTTTTTCCAACACGCCCAGATTCGCACCCGATGATATACGCATACGAAGAGAATAATCCGCTCTATCGTGGTATGCTCAAGATTGGCTATACGAAACATGACGTCGAACGACGTATTGCACAGCAATATCCGACTATCCGCCCAGGCGGGAAACCTTACAGGATTGTCTTTGCCGAATCAGCAATGCGTAATGACGGTTCCGCTTTTACCGATCACAATATCCACAGATACCTTCAGGCGCGGGGAATAAAGCGCATTGATGGCGAGTGGTTTAAATGTACGGTTTCTGATGTTCGCGCCGCATGGCTTGCTGTGAAAAACAGAACTGAAAACGTTGAGCAGAGAACACAAGCGTTTTCTATGCGCCCGGAACAAGAGGACGCCGTAACAAAGACTATGGCGTATTACAGGTCTACAGAAGCAGAAAGTGCCGCCGGACGCCGCCCAAAGTTCCTGTGGAACGCAAAAATGCGCTTTGGCAAAACCTTCGCTACATATCAACTCGCCAAGAGAATGGGTTTTAAGCGTATTTTGATCCTTACCTTTAAACCCGCAGTGCAAAGTGCGTGGAAAGAAGATCTGAGTTCTCATATTGACTTTGAAGGGTGGCAGTTTATCGCCAGATCTTCTGACCCCAGTCTGGGGAGTATCGATGTCCAATACAATAGAGCAGATAAAAACCGTCCTATCGTGTGTTTCGGCTCATTCCAGGATTTTCTCGGTGTAGACAAAGGCACCGGCGGCATTAAGGCAAAAAATGAATGGGTTCATGCCGTGAATTGGGATCTTGTTGCCTTCGATGAATATCATTTCGGTGCGTGGAAAGAGAATGCGAAGAAACTGTTTGAACACGAAGATGAGGATTTGTACGAAACGGAACTGGATGACTATGACCGTGCAAACGCCTGCGATGAAACCTTTCTTCCCATTACCACACGATTCTATTTGTATTTGTCTGGAACACCTTTCAGGGCATTAAATTCCGGTGAGTTCATTGAGGAGCAAATTTATAACTGGACATACTCTGACGAACAACACGCAAAGGAAAATTGGGTGGGTGACGACAACCCCTACAGGTCTCTTCCCCGTATGGTGCTTATGGCATACCAGTTGCCGGACAGCATCAGGAAGATTGCAGAGCAAGGAGAATTTGACGAATTTAACCTTAATACATTCTTTAAGGCTGAAGGCAATGGTAATGATGCCAGGTTTGTATACGAGGAGTATGTCCAGAAATGGCTCGATTTGATTCGCGGTTCCTATATGGATACAGAGGCAGATAATTTAAAACAAGGTAGCCAAAAGCCTCCTATGCCGTATTCTGATACGAAACTGCTTCAGCTTTTAACACATACCCTGTGGTTTTTGCCGGATATCGCCTCTTGTTATGCAATGAAAAATCTGCTTGCACAGCGCCAGAATGTATTTTACCATGATTATAAGATTAATCTGTGTGCGGGAACAAAGGCGGGTGTTGGTTTAGCGGCTGTAGCACCCATCCAAGAGTCGATGGATAATCCTTTGGAATCCAAGACTATTACCCTTTCGTGCGGAAAACTGACAACGGGTGTTACTATTAAGCCCTGGACTGGTATATTCATGCTGCGAAACCTCAAAAGCCCGGAAACCTATTTCCAAGCCGCTTTTAGAGTTCAGAGTCCCTGGGAAGTTGATGGCGACGTTATAAAAGAGGAATGTTATGTCTTTGACTTTGCGATCAATCGTGCTTTGAAGCAGATCGCTGATTACGGTTGCAGGTTGAATATTGATGCAGCGGTAAGCCCAGAAAAGAAGGTTGAGGAATTTGTCAATTTCCTACCTGTGCTTGCTTATGACGGAAATGGGATGAGACAGATAAATGCTGCAGAAATACTGGATTATGCAATGTCTGGCACTTCTGCTACTCTTCTTGCACGGCGTTGGGAAAGCCCTCTCCTGGTTAATGTTGATAATGATACTCTGACAAGACTGATGGGTAACAAGCAGGCCATGGATGCATTGATGAGCATTGAGGGATTCCGAAGCCTAAATCAGGACATTCAGACTATCATTAATAAATCGGAGAAAGTCAAGGATGCCAAGAAGAGCAAAGACTCCCTCACATCCGCAGAGAAAAAGAAGCTCAATGAGGAAGAGAAAGAGTATAAGAGCCTTCGCAAACAAATCCAGGAAAAACTGCTAAAGTTTGCAACGCGAATTCCTGTCTTTATGTACCTTACCGATTACCGCGAGGAGACACTGGTTCACGTAATTACGAGACTGGAGCCCAATTTATTTAAGAAAGTTACCGGTCTGTCTGTAGAAGATTTTGAGTTACTTGTATCTTTGCACGTTTTCAACGGTGATCTTATGAATGATGCCATTTATAAATTTAAGCGTTACGAGGATAACAGTCTCCGTTATACAGGAATCGACCGGCACATTGGACAAAATGTTGGTGGTTGGGATACCATCATGGAACGCGAGGACTATGATCACCTGTTTGCACTTCCTCACAGTTATGCGGAACAAGCACCTACTGTTGCAGAACCTGTGACTGAACAGATTCCAAAGAAATCGGCGGCTGCCCCTGCGCCCAAACAGGCAAAACCGTCAGATGCTGTTAAACCTAATGTATCCACCGCAGCACCAGTACAGCGGGTTGACAAAGCGACACCTTTGGCATCCGTGCAGACTAACAAAACAGATGTTGATGTTTCTGTGGGTTCTGCCGTTGTTCACAAAGTTTTTGGTGAAGGTACAGTAACGCAATTGGACAAGGTTCTTAAGCATATTCGGGTGGCCTTCGCAAAAGGTGAAAAGACCTTCATTTTCCCGGACGCTTTTAAGAACGGCTTCTTGAGAATGAAGGAATAAGAAAGGGATTCTTCGCAACATTGCTCGCCAATCAACGGCGCACTGATAGATGTAACATCCCTGGTTCCAAGAAGAGAAAGTAAACAAAAAAGGGGGGGGCAACCTCGTGAGACAATACACATGGGATGAATATTACGAAAAGTTTTATGATTGGGCAGAAAGCACCCAGGTGCGTAATCTGTCGGGGTTGACCTCCCTTGGTTCAGCAGATGAGGTTGGTGAAATCATTATCGAACTACAGGTCAATGTTCCTGCCGCCAACCGTCTGCTCCGCAAAGCGGTTGAAGCAAAGCTGGCTTTTTCCGGCTCTGATCTGGTTGAGTTTGTTTGCATCAATGACAAAGAATTGGCTACCGCTGCGGTTCGTAATTCTGCAGAACGATTGACAGCCGAGGATATGGAATACCTGTACGGTGAGATTGACGATGAGGTCATCATCGAGATTTGCAAGCAAAGAAACATTCTGCTGCCAGAAGACTTGCGTGAAGAGGAAGAATACGAGGACGAAGAGGAGAAAATCGAAGAAGAACCGCTCGAAGAGATGGACATCTACATCGATGATTTTGTCCCAGAACCGCCTGCACCGAAGTTGGGATTCTTCGGTACTCTCGCTGCTATTTTGGCAGGTGCGAGTGCCGGGGTGTCCTCTAACCAAAGCAGAAGACACAACGGACGATGCAACGGCGACTGCGCTAACTGCCCGCCCCACTACGGCTACCGATACGGTCGATGGTATTATGGGCATGATCATGTACACGGCTGTGAATTCGGCGGCAACAGGGGTAGCGGTAGTATGGACTAAGGAGATGCGCTATGTTTGGTCGAAAGAAAAAGCCGCCGGAGCCTATATACGATGTAACCCAGAAAATAATAAAGACCTGGTGGGGTGGTACGAAACTTGTCCCCACCACAAAATCAGAGCAGAAGAAAATGAAGGCGGAAATTCTCAAAAGGAATCCGAAAGCTACAGTCCTTGACAGCAAGGCCAAAAAGCAGAAAGAACTGGAATGGATTGACCGCATTGAGGAATTTGATGCGTTTATGAACGATTAACATACGATGATTATAACAAATGCCGGACTGACATTTAAGGTGTCAGCCCGGCATCGTTTATTTAGTCATCAACCTCCTCTGTATCATCCGCTACAGGATTTCCGGCAAGGGCAGCGGCGGCTGCTTCCTCCTTCTGGCGCTTGACCGTCCATCCGCCTTTCGGAGACGGTCTGTAGGCGGCACTGACATCATAGACAAGAGCATCATCCTCGGCAAAATAAATGCCGGGGATATTCCAATTATCCTCGGCAGACCAGTTTGCCATCTTGCGGATCATGTCCACCACAGCGGCGGCACTAATCTTAATCTGGTATTTCTGCTCACCCTCCGGCTTGGAGAAAGGCACGGCATTCGGTGCATCCTCCTTGCAGCCACGGATGGCGAACTGCTTGTCCTTCGGGTTGATCAGCACCTGGATGTACGGAGCGAAGTGCAGCTCTGCAGCGGTCTGATTGTTGAACTTCAGGACATTGCCGGTGATGGTGGCAACGGAAGCGGAACGGGTCTTAATGAGGTCGATGACAGTGAATTTTTCCAAAATAGACATAGTAGGTTACTCCTTTTCAATCATAAAGTTTTCGTCCTCCAACATAGGTGAAGTGACGATTTCGGTCGGTAGGGACAGCTTTTCCATAATGCTGTCCACATCTTCTGGTTCCCATTTGGGGTCGGCAATGATGAAGCCCGCCAGTGGCCCTTTGACCACAATCCGTGGTTTGCACTTCCTGGTTTGCCTTCTGGTATATCGCCGTTCTTTGCGGATTTGCTGTACCAACAGCCAGTCGCTCTTTTCAATGATGGGTTCGTGATGACCCTCAATGAAATACTGTGTTTCCAGTCCGTTGTTTTTGACGCTCTTGTGTGTAAAGAAATCTACCGTTACTGTTTTTTGACACAGGGCATCACCGCAATATTTCTCGTTGCGGAGAATGCCGAGGACGCTGCCGGAACTCCATGTCGATAGACCCTTTACAGTCAGAATGCCGCTCTTTGTCAGCAAGTCTGCAATCTGGGTGGAGGAATAGCCCTCCAGATAAAGACTGTAGATGGTTCGTACCACATCGGCTTCGTCCTCATCAATCTCCCAATCATGGCCTTTGTAGCCGAGGAGAGACCAGTTGGGGTAAATGCCCAATCCCTGGGCTCGGCGGCGTTTGAATGACCATTTCAGGCTGTTGGACTTCTGCTCGGATTCGCTCTGGGCTACAAGGCTCAATACGGTGATGACCATATCGCTGCTCCGATCCAGAGTATTCAGCTTTTCCGTTTCAAAGTACACACCCACAGGAGGGTCGAGTTTGCGGAGCATAAAGATGTAGTTCAGACTGTCCAGGACATTACGGGCAAAACGGCTGACCTGCTTGGTGATAATCAGATCGATTTCACCGGCCTTGCATTTCTCTATCATTTCAAGAAAATGCTCACGATGCAGAACCGAAGTGCCGGAAATGCCCTCGTCCGCAAAGATGCCTGCAAATTCCCACTCTGGATTCTCTTGAATCATTTTCGTGTAGTTCTGCACCTGCAACTCATAACTGCTTGCCTGGTTGTCCTCTTCGGTACTAACACGGCAATAGGCACAGACGCGGAGTTTTTTCTTTTCCGCATCTGTGACCAGATCCTTTTTTGCCGGTATAATCTGCACCTCCTTCTGAGGACCGTTGGCATACGCCTCACGAATCGCATCTTTGGTAGACTGCCTTTTCTCATCACTACGCCCACGCGGTCGAAGTGGTTGTTTCTTGGTTATTTTCATACGGGTTCACCTCCTCCCGCTGCAGAATTGTAACTGTGGCAAGAAATCCACAGGCTACGGCAGCACGGAGCCGGCGCCCTTTAATTATAGTGCAAAAGCATCATATTTGAGCGATAATTGCAATTCAGTCCGTATGTATTCTGGGCAAAAAAATAAGAAGCCCGAAGGCTTCCTATTATTCGTTGTCATGGCTCATGGCTTTGAGCATTTGGATGGCTGCGGATTTCTGGCTCGGCGTAAGGCAGACCCAACAGTCAAACAGTTCCTTCATATCCGGGGTCAGTTCGACCATATCGGTGTCAGCGAAGAACTGCGACATAGTGATGCCGAATCCTCTGCATATCGTCTCAAGGGTCGCAACGGAAGGAACTGTATTTCTTCTGAAGATGTTTCCGATAGTGGACTGTGCCAAACCGCACTCTTTTGAAAGTTTGTACTCCGTCCATCCGCGTTCCCGCAATAACTGCTGGAGACGAGCGTGCGTATCCATAGCATCACCACCTTTCTCATATCTATTTTACTTCCAAGGTGAGAGATAAAATACATACGAGTTGAAACGAGAATAGGTATGTGGTATGATGTAATGTTAGTAAGGCAGGAATCACGGAGGGGACTTATATGACCGAAGCCGAAAAACGAATGCACCGAGTATGCTTCACGGGACACCGCCCGGAGAAGCTGACACGCCCGGACAGAGCCATCAAAAAGGATCTGGAAAAAGAAATCCGTCAGACAGTTGCTGACGGACTGAATGTCTTTATTACGGGCGTGGCACGGGGTGTTGATATCTGGGCAGCGCAAATCGTGTTGATGCTCCGTGATGAGGGGTACGATGTCAAACTTATGTGTGCCTGTCCCTATGACGGCTTTGAGCGCAGTTGGAGCCAAGAATGGCAGAAAGCATACCGAGAGATACTGGCGGCAGCAGACTTCGTGAAATACGTCTGTGAGGGCTACAGCCGAGCCTGTTTCCAAATCCGAAATGAATGGATGGTTAACCACGCAGCCAGGGTCATTGCAGTATTCAATGGAGAAAAGAGCGGAACTAAAAACACAATAGATTATGCGGTGAAGGTCGGTGTACCTGTTGTCCGCATCGAGGGGTAAGCGTATGAGTGTAGAAATCATCTATGAAAAGAAATATCCTCGCATCGATCCGATGGTGGAAATGAAACAGATAGAACTGGAGATGGCGGACGAGCCAGAAGAGCAGTCTCCTTCTTTTGAGGAGATAATGCAGAAAATACAGGCAAACACCACTTATGTCCTTATGCCGGAGCGCATCAAAGCCAGTGAGAATTTTATTCAGGCGGCCATAGAGGTTTCTGAACTGTACGAACTGGACACCAAAATTGAGCGCCACTTCGATCATATCAGCGTTAACTATTCTTTTAATTGCTGTGGTGGTCTGCGCGATATAAACAAGGTATTTGGTATGGCAGACCAGTTCTCGTTCTTTAAGGATATTTATGGATGGGACATTACAGTCTCCCTTGATTTCTTTACCCACGCCACACTTCGGAACGGAAGGGTTGTATCTCCGTAAACAGAGCGTTGCACCTTTTAATTATTCCTCTGAACCCAATGCACACCCCCAAGACCTATAATTAAAAAGTACACAGGCAAAAATGCAAAAAGGCTCTACGGCGACCATTCCGCAGTTGCCGTAGAGCCTGCTTTCGTTAAAAGGTATATGAAAGCCCTTGCAAATAGGGGCTTTTACAAAAAGAAACTGGACACCCGCTTTGATACTCATTGTATCAAAACTGGTGTCCAGTTATGGTGCAGGTGACGGGACTTGAACCCACACG
>ULPB01009550.1_pt1 | contig 31218 bp, 21 predicted proteins | sample 1953131 | NCBI WGS metagenome assembly ULPB01 (sample SAMEA4835618, study PRJEB28245) | human gut metagenome | biome: gut microbiome; material: fecal sample | place: Denmark | collected 2008
GCTTTTTACTTTGTCATTGTTGTCATTTCCGTCTAAAAGCAAATTGCCCTGCATATCATAAAGCATCACGCAATATATATCTTCTTCAAGTCTGGATGCTGTTGATATTGCATTTTGAAGCGACGAGGTATCGGTACAGTTATTCATTTCATCGCAAAGGTTATCAAGCTTGTTTTTTATTGACGAAACGTAATTAGAAACGGTCTCGTTAGCCTGCGACACGGCTTGCCTGCTCGATACATAAGCCGAATCAAACATTGAATTTTTGTAAAATATGCCAAAAAATAATGTAGAAGCAAGAGTTGAAAATATAACGCCGAAAACAACGATTGCTATAATCAATACAGACAATTTTATTTTGTTACGCTTAAACATCGTTTTTTCCTAAATGCTCCTCTCTGTATTTGTTAGGTGACATACCGTAATATTTTTTAAAGCAATAACTGAAATAGTGCTGGTCACTGTATCCGCATTTTTGTGATATTTCAAAAATTTTCATTGACGTACACAACAGTAAATCGCTTGCCGCTTTCATTCTGCGTTCTGTAACAAGGGCAATAAAATTTTGCGACTTCGTTTTCTTTATAAGCGCACTTAAATAGTTTGGGCTTACACCCAGCTTGTCGCTTGCGTCGGTCAATGATAAATCCTCATTCATATATTCATCGTTTATAATTTGAAGTGCTCTGTCACAAATCGTTTCGCTTTCGTGCCTTTGCGAGCGTGAAATGATATCTCTTGCGTCAAGGCAAAGCGATATCAGTTCTTTTTTATACTGCTCGTTAAAATCGAATGACAGGCGAGAGGTGAAAGGATTATTTGATGAGAAAAGCTCAGATAATGCGTCATTATCAGATAAAACGCTTACGCATCTGTGCGCCGTTGCAAGTATTTGAATAATCAAATAATTTATTTCGTCACGATTTTTATTTGACAACATATCATTAAGAAATTCACTTATTTCTTCCTTGTTGCCTATTTTTAAAAGCTGCTCAAGCTTATGGACGGACTTTTCTATGTCCTCAAGTTCATATATGCTTTTGCGTTCCTGATCGTTAATAAATCTGATATCGCCTGCACCGTCAGAGGTGTATCGCCTTGCCGTGATAGCCTGAGCGCAAGCAAGCGACAAAAGCGCAGGGCTTTCAACTGTTTGGCTGATACCGATTGTGCATTTTTGGTCGAAAAGCTTTTTTGCGCTTTGCACAAGTTCGATTACAGGAAGTCTTAATTTTGTTGACATTTCTTCTGCTTCACTTGTCACAAGCGTAACAATTCTGCCGTTTACAAAAAAACTTTCGCAATTTGCATATTTTCCTACAATGCTGTTTACAAAATCAATATGATGTGCCTTGGTACAGTTTTCCCCGCTGAAAGTTTTGAATTTTGACACAACAACGCTGTAGCAGTCATTGTCGCTTTTAATAAGTCCTAACCTTTTGGCACTGTCTTTCAACTCTTGAGGTGTATAAATATCCTCTCCTGTTCCTAAAAGCAATGGCAAAAGAAATTCCGTTTTCTTAAGTCTTAACTCGGTTTCTTCATTTGATGTTCCTGTTTTAAGCCTTTCAAATTCTTCGTCCATTTCCGCTTTGATTTTTACGAATTCTTCGCTGATTTCGCTTGCGGAAATAGGTTTTAAAAGGTAACGGATAACGTTATACTTAAACGCTTCCTGCGCATATTCAAAATCATCGTATCCGCTTAAAATAACAAGCTTTGTGGCAGGCCTTATTTCTCTTGCCTTTCTTGCAAGTTCAAGTCCTGTCATAAGCGGCATTTTGATATCAGTCAAAATTAAATCAGGTTCCAGCTTTTCAAGAAGTTCAAGTGCTTCAATTCCGTTTTCAGCGTCGCCCACAACTTTAAATCCGGCTTTTTCCCAATTTACGCTTTTAATAACTGCTTCTCTTTGACGTATCTCGTCATCAACTACAAGCACACTATACATAATTTTCCCTCTCAATAAAATCACTTATTTTGCGTATACTTATCTAAATTTATTATATATAAAGTTATTCTATTTATCAAGTATGTTTGAGTGATAAAAATATGTGTACTTTAAAATCCGATAATTAATGCTTTTTACTGAGTTACTACTCAAAGCGGTCTGACGATTTTTTGAAATTGCGTCAGATTTTGTATTATGGGGTTCGAGTCCCTACAACCCGTAATAATAAAAATAGCGAAGTAGATAAATATCTACTTCGCTATTTTGGTACGCTGGAAGGGACTTCGTCGAAACACACTCCGTGTTTAAACAATTTTGCAAAGCAAAATCGTAACAAACACTTCGTATGTTTCTCCTCTCCCCGCAAAGTCTTTGACTTTGTGGGGACCCCGAAATAAAGAGTATTCTCGCACACTTTCACAACATAATAAAAACGAGGAACATTCTAAAGAACATTCCTCGTTTTTGGTACGCTGGAAGGGACTCGAACCCCCGACCTACTGGTTCGTAGCAGCTTAGATGTACATTCAATACACTAAAAATGGCTATTTTAAGCCATTTCTGCTACACGAGATTTACCCACAATTTTATTTAGACCTCTACAATTATAACAACTATATTTTGCAAGTGGTCATTATTGTGGTCAAAAGGTATAATTTAAAATGATAGAGAACAATGTAAAAAATAAAACAATCATATAACCATATAACCATATAACTATGCTAAATTAATTCTTGAAATTTGTAATAGTTGTTTACAAGATTAAACAATTGCTCGTCTTGAACATATTTATCTTTTAGAGCATTATATAGTTCTAGTCCAATTGTGGTAAAAACACAACAGCCGGTTATAGCATAATATATATCTTGTACGCTATCAAATTTCGATTGATAATGAAAACTATTGTTATTAGCTGATACTTTAAAGCTAATGTTATTATTTGAATAAATATCGCACTCATCGACATCTTCACTAAGTTTAATTAATCCAATATCTTGTATGATTTCAAGAATGCTTTCTTCTGGTCTAATATTTTGATATTTTATTGCATCGCTTTCTGTGAAAAGAATATCTTCACAATTAACCATCTTTTTTAAAACAGAGTCTCTTACATAAAAAGGGATTGAATAATACACATGCTCGGAAGTCTCAATTTCATAAGTGGCTTGACATAATTTTAAAAATGCAATTGCAGAATCATAATCTAGTAAAGCTAGTCTATCTAACATGACTTTTCTAAATCCATTTTTATTTTCAAATTTGTTTGCTAAAATATAAGCGTAAATATTTTGAACAGTTTCATCAGAAATATTTTCAGCTCTATCTAAAAAATAGTTCATCCAATCGTCATCAATTTCCCCTGAAGTAATACCTTTTAAATTTGCTATGTTATCAGCTGAATATATTATTTTTGAAATATTTTTATAGTGCCTACGTAATTTTGATATTCCGTATAATTTTGCAGCAACGATTAAATCGTCCGAAGTTAATTCTTTGTTTTTAATTATTTGTTCAGAAAGATATTGTTCAGGTAACAAAAATTTTTTTGATAATTATTATACATTTTCGATGCAATTCCTCTAGTATCATCAAGAGAATTACATATAAATTTATTTAGCATTTCATTATTATTAATATCCATATATTCCCTCAAAAAAATTATCATAATAAATTAAAATCTTCTATTTGTTATTGTTATATTATCATATATAGATCAATTTGTAAATTCGTTTTATTATCAGTTAATCTACAAATGATATTGAGTGTTGCAAATGGTAGTGGTATAATACTTAAAAATGGAGTGAGTGATAAAATGAAAGATTATTCAAACGGCGTTGATTTAAATAATAGAGGTAGTAGTTATAAGGTTAGTGTTGATATAAATAATCTAATAGTTAAGGTAACATCTGTCTCTAGCAAAATTGCAATTGCTACAAATAATCAAGATCCGTCAAAAAATATTATTCTTGAATCAATTGGTGATTTTGTTGAGTTGTTTGGTTGTATTCATATTTCTAAAACTACTGATGGGTTAATATGGAGATTAGTAAAGAATAGTCTTACTACTGCAACTTATAATATCCTTAAAGATAATGAACTTCATTTCGCCAAAAAAGAAGTTTTAAAAGATATAAAAAACTATTTAAAAAGTCATAATATCGTGATAGGATATGATTTTTTATCTAGTCCTGCCACTTCAGAAATTTCATATTTTTACATTAACAAACTGTGTGAATGGCTTTCAGAGTTTCTCTCTGATAAAACAATAAATGTAATTAGGAAACAGTGGCCAATTTATTTTACAAAAGCATTTAATGAAGAATGGTTTAAGGATGAAAACTATAATAGTTTAATTGTAAATTTAGATTATCCTACTAGGAATTATCTAAAGATGATCAACGAATATGAAAAATACAAAAATAATAAACTGAAGTTTTCAAATCAAAATATTTTTGAAGAAGATATTTTATTAAAAGATATCTATATTGATTTGTATGGATTGGAAAAAAACTATTCTAAAGATATTGTCAACATAAGATTATCATTGTTAACATGGATATATAAAGGAAAAAGTAATATTTGTATGGTATCTGGAGATCCGGGTAGTGGTAAATCTACAGTTATGAAAATGCTTGCAGAGTCATTAGCAAATGACGGTGAAAGAGTAATTTTTATTGATTTGTTTAGATTAAATTTTTCAGATAAAGTACCAGCATTAACTATATTGGAAAAACATATAAAAAACCTTTCGTGGATGAAGGATTATGATTTAGAAAACGATTTGCCAATCGTTCTTATTTTAGATGGATTAGATGAAATTAAAGTAAATGTTTGGGATAATGCAATAGAATTAATACGTGAAATAAAGAATAGTATTTGGAACAAAAGACATAAGGTGATTGTAAGTGGGCGAAAGAAAATAATTAATTACTGCTTGCAAGAAACTGAACAATTTTTACAAATTGAAGTTTTGCCTTTATTTATTCCTGAAAATGAAAGAAATGATTATCCAAAATTAAAAGATAAAGGTCTAATAGAAAGAGATTTGCGAATTGATCATTGGGCTAAATTATCAGAGGCTTTTAATTTTACTTATGATTTAGAAGAAATAACGCACAAAGAACATTTAAAAGATTTAAGCACATCACCTTTACTGCTCTTTTTGCTTGCTTGGACTATAAAATACTCAAACAAATCTATACAAAAGATTCATCATTCTGTTGAATTATACAATAATATATTAGAATGCGTTTACACACGAAAATATAATAGAGATAAACAAAATTATAATTTGTACAATCTAAGTGATTATAGAAGAATGTTATCAATAACCGGATTGTGTGCATGGCAGAATGATAGCAGAAGTATTTACATTTCCGAAATAGAAAAATACTGTGAAAAGGTTGGATTTTCTTTTTTGTTTAATCAATGGATTGATTATCACAAGGTAAACAATCCATCACAATTATTATTACTATTCTTTTTCAGGGAAAAAACAAACAATTATAATCCCAACGAATCAGAAATCGAATTTATACATAAATCTTTTTATGAATATTTGTCGGCACTTGAAATATTGGAATCAATTCGTGAGATAAATTTGCTAAAAGATGATCAGTTTTATTATAAAGTTTTCTGTGTTTTTTCAAAAAGCCTTATTGGAGTTGAAACAACAGAATTTATTGAAGGATTATTAGAATATGATGAACGTTTTCCATTTGATGAATTTGACAAAGAAATTAACAGTATATTGCCTAGAATTTTCAATGTGGAATGGCCGGTTACATTTTCAGAAGAAACATCAGGGAATAGAATAGCTATTAAGAGTTATCAGGAATTAGTTCAATCAATAAATAATGTTGAAGAAAATATACTTCGTTTAGGGGAAATGATTTCTAATGTAAGACAAAGAGGAAATATAAAAACGGACAACCTTTCTCATTTGGAATGTGGTGATTTTAAAGGAATTAATATGATGTGGAAAAACTTATCATATACTAATTTTTCAGGCTCAGACTTTAGTAAAGCTGTGTTAAGTGGATGCGAATTAAACAATTGCGATATGAGTAATTCAGAATATCATAAATGTTTGCTTAATAGTTGTTCTATGAATTCTTCAAGGTTAAGAGAATGCAATTTTTCAAGTGCTCATTTAGAAGCAGCATCCATGTCCGAAGCAGATTTAACATTATCTATTTTTGATAGTGCCATATTAGATGGTGCCTATTTTTGTGATTCGTTACTTAAGGATACACAATTTTGTGGTGCCAGTCTTGTTGCTTGTAATTTTGATGCTGCAAAACTAATTGAGACAGATTTTTCAGATGCAGATATGGAAAGAGCTGATTTAAACGGTGTTATTATAAAGGATGTTAAATGGAATAATTGTTCTTTAAAAGATACAAAATTACATAATGTTAAGATATCTCAATTTGATTTATCAAATGATGAAATAATTGAAATGCTTTCTGAGGCTGATTTAACAGGTGCAGATTGGGACGGAGTAGCAGATGATATTAAGGAAATGATAGTTGAATATTAAGATATCAATTGCTAAATTAAAAAGTGTACATTATTAAAATATGTAAAACAAATAATTTTAGATAAAGTAAAACAACACGGAGCGAACCATGTTCGTTCCGTGTTGTTCCCTTTTCTTAAAGTCTTGCGTTGATAATTTATATATGATAAAATAATAACTATATAATTGCTTTTGATAAGAGGTTTTATTATGTATTTAAAAAAGTTTAAATTAATAAATTTTAGAAAGTTTGCTGAAAAAGAAAATGAAATTGAATTTACCGATTCACAAGGAATAAAAAAAGCCGAAAATGGATCCATTAATATTGCTTCAACCACAACATTATTGGTTGGAAAAAACAATTCAGGTAAAACGACAGTTTTTGAAGCTTTAGATAAATTGATCAATGGTAATTCTGATTCTAATTCCAAATTTACTTTCGATGACTTTAATTATGAATACATCAAGAATTTAATTGAAGAATATGGAAATGACAAGTATGATGTACTTCCTGGTATTGAATTCGTACTTACAATAGGTCTCGACAAAGGAAAAGAAGATCTTATCGTTAATTTAGGTTATTTCATCCCAATAGGTTATGATGCTGATGAGATAAAATTATTTGCAAAATATGAAGTTGTTGAATCAGAGATATTAAAAAAGCAAATAAAAAATGAAATTAATTCAGAAACATATACTGAAGAAAACAAAACAGAGTGTTTTTATAAATTATCAAAAATTTTAAATGAAAATATTTCTAATTATAAACTTAAATATTATGATGAAAATGGCAATGAAATTAAAAAATTCAAGCTTAGTAATTTAATTGATTTTTTTAAAATTCAAGCAAACAAAGTTACTACTGATGATTGTCTTTCAGCAGCTTTCAATAATATAATAACTGCAAGAAATAAATCTGATAAATCTTATGATACGACAATTACAGAATCATATATTAAAGAAATCAATAATAATTTAGAAGTAGAATTTAATAATGCGCATACAAATGAAATAAACAAGACATTAACATCAATAACTGATAATGATATAACTGTTAAATTGCGTGCTGATTTGACATTTGAAAAAATTATCAAGAATATAGTTAAGTATGAATACAAAGAAAATAATAACTTTGTTCCGGAAAATCAATTTGGTTTAGGTTATACGAACTTAATGGTGATTATATCAAAGCTTGTTGAATACATGGAGAAATATCCGGAAAGTTCATTTAATAGCAAAATAAACCTTATAGGAATTGAAGAACCGGAAACCTATATGCATCCACAACTCCAAGAGTTATTTATATCCCATATTAACGAAGCAATTAAAATATTATTGCAACAACATGAGAAAAATATAAACTCTCAGATTATATTGTCAACACATTCAAGTCATATTGTTAATAGTAAAATTCATTCCGGTGGTACATTTAATAGCATAAACTATATTTCGGCAAATGGTACTAATGCAAGAGCAGTTTCACTTAATGACAACAAAATATCTCCTGTTGGAGAAACAGCAAAAGATGATTTAAAATTTATAAAGAAACATATAACCTTTAGAGCCTCTGATTTATTTTTTGCCGATGCAGCGATTCTTGTAGAAGGAGCAGCAGAAAATATATTACTGCCATATTTCATTTCAAATGATAATATTTTAAACAAAAAATTTATTACTATTCTTCCTATCAATGGTGCACATGCATTGGTATATAACAAGCTAATAAAGTTACTACAAATTCCAGTTTCCATAATAACGGATATTGATGTTGTCAGAAACGATTCTGAGTCGGAAGACTTTAAACAGATAACATCAATAAACAACAAAAAGACTACTAATGAAACAATAAGGTATTACAATAATAATTCTTATGTTTTAGATGATAAGATGGACTATTTTGAAGACGAAAACATAAAAGTTTTTTTCCAAAAGAAAGAGAACGGATATATACCAACAAGTTTCGAAGAAAGCATAATACTTGTAAATTATGATAACAAGGTAGTAAATTCAGCATTAAAATCAACTAAACATCGAATTTATACTGAAATTGTAGAGAAAGATGTAAATTATGAAAACAATAAAGACAATTCATACAAATGGCAATGTAAGCTTAGTAATGACAAAACTAAATTTGCTAACGAATTACTGTATAAAATGATGACTACCGATAGTGTCATAAATTTGCCCAATTACATTAAAGACAGTTTTGAATACATAAAAAGCAAGTTGGAGAAGTGAATAAAATATGTTAGAAGAAACCAAAAGAGAATATGTTGAAGAAGAAAGCGATGTGTTAAACCACCTTTTAAGCAACATAGAATGTAATAAATCAACCATAATGAATTCCGGTGCCGGTTCAGGAAAGACTTATGCGCTGATTCAGTGTCTTAAACATGTTGTATCAAAATATGGAAATTCTTTTAAAAAAAATAATCAACATGTTATTTGCATAACATATACAAATGTAGCGGCTAACGAAATTAAAGAGAGGCTTGGAAACACAGATATTATTTATGTTTCAACTATACATGAGCGTTTATGGGACATTATTAGACCATATAAAAAAGAATTAGCTAAAATACATTTAGAAAACCTTAACAATAAAATTAACGAAATTGAGGCATATTTAGATACAAATAGCAAGTTTACTGCATATCAAAATCTTACTGATGAGGGAAAGCAAGCATTTGTTGAGTTAATGCTAAACGAAGCAAACAAAACAACATTTTATGATTTATATGATCTGAAAGCAAAGGAATTTAAATGCTCAATAAAAGAATCTATAGATATAAATTATGATATGCTTAATAATGTAAACAACTTCAAGAGTTTAGTAAACAAGATATATAAACGAGAAAAATATAAAAAATGCATCAAAGAAACAGAAGATAAGGGTATTGACAAATTTGAAGTTACATATGATGCAAGATACAATACGGATAGATTAGAGTATTTTACAATCAGTCACGATACATTACTTAATTATTCAAAAGTCATGATTGAACAGTATGACAAATTAAAAGATATAATTATCGATACATATCCTTATATTTTCGTTGATGAATATCAAGATACAAATAAAAAAGTAATTGAAATTTTGAGTTCCGTTGAAGAAAGATCAAAAAATTCAGGAAGAAATCATTCATTTTTTGTCGGTTATTTTGGTGATAGCGTACAAAATATATATAATGATGGTGTTGGTTCTGAAATATTTGAATTGCATCCGTCTTGTGAAATTGTAAATAAAAGATTTAACAGAAGATCTTGTGAAGAAGTAATAAAAGTTGCCAACGCCATAAGAAAAGATGAAATTGAACAGGTATCAATTTATAAAGATTGTGCTGGTGGCTCTGTAGAATTTTATTATGGTTCTAATGATCGTATTAATGAGTTCATAAGCAAGTGTAAAGATGAATTTGTTAAACAAGAAGACGATAAGCTTCATTGTTTTATGCTAACAAATGAATCGGTTGCTAATTATTCCGGAATTGAAAATATATATAATACATTTAAAAATACAGATTATTATAAAAAGAATTATGAACAGTTAACAACTGAATTATTAAGCAATGATTCCGGAAAACTAGGTGCTATTCCCTCATTGATTTATAGATTAATTGAATTTTGGGTTTTAATAGGAAATGACAAAACACCCATATATTCATTCCTTGATAAATCAATGTGTAAGGAGCTGAATATTGAGGAGTTAAAAGAAATTCTAAACGGCATAAGAAATATTACAGCTTCAAATTTATATGAACTTATTAACGAATTATGTTCTATATATTCTAATAATGAAATGTCAAACCATCAAGTGTACAGTTCATTAATAAAAAAGCTTTTCAATATAGATGAAATATCAATTTCTAGTATTAAACATTATTTTTGTGAAAGTTTATTTATAAACGAAAGTGAAGAAGATGATGAGCAAGTTATTGAAAGTATTAATGAAATTTTAAACATATCTCTTGATGAGTACACAAAATGGTATAATTACATTAATAGAAATGATTCCGGTAAAGTAATATATCACACGTATCATGGCACAAAAGGGCTTGAATTTGAAAATGTTTTAATTATTATGGGCAATAGTTTTGGTAGAAAAAAGAATTATTTCAATGTATTCTTTTCAAACTATAGCAGTGATTTGAATGAACTAAATCAACAAACATACATATCAGCACGGAACCTTCTTTATGTTTCTATAACGCGAGCAATAAAAAATTTGCGAATTTTATATACTGATCCAATAGATGATTTTGAAGATAATTTAAAACTAATATTTAATGATATTAAAAAATTTGAATAGTTTGTTAAAAAAAACGCCTTTATGAATAATTCGTAAAGGCGGTTTTTATAATAGAAATATTAAAGTGTATAAACATAAGCATAAGGGTTTGATACTACATACCATAACTACTTATACATATTTAAGGCTTAAAAATATAATGATAATACGTGTTAAACAGGTAGAACATTAGTGAACGGGAGACCGAAAAAAATTTGTGTAAAAGAGAATAGAAAAAAACAATTTCAAGACATATTTTTTAGGCTTAAGTATCTCAAAAATTTCTTGTAAGCTATCACAACTTGCAAAAAAGTTGTTACAGGGCTTATTTGTTATGGGAATTATTTCCTAATTGTTATTTTTATTTCTTTCACATTAATACTCAACATATATATCATTTATATACACTATTTCGCAAAAGCCGAAATAGTGTGGTTCAAATTATTGATCAAAATAGAAACACCGGCTCTCTTTTACTTTTGCAGTAAATTGCGAATCTGTACTATACCTATAAACCGCTAAAATAAACTGAATCGGTATATTCACTGAACTAAATGGGTTCAATTATATTTCTATATCACTTCAATATGACTAAGACCATTACATAGTTTTATATAATTAAAGCAATCACCAATTTCAATTAAAAACAGACCCATATTACTAATTTTAAATCTAGTCTGTTTTAGTTTTTCAAGAGGAATCCCTAAAATATATGCTAAAGTACACTCTATATTAAAGGCATGTGTAACAACCAATACATTATTAAAATTTGTATTTTTAATATCCGACAAAAATGAAATCATTCTTTCATACTGATTTTCTAAAGATTCTATGCCATTAATTATTTTGCTTGGAAATTGAACTCTTTCATCTAAAATTTTATCCCACACATCTGGTGATGAGTATATCGTATCTTCTAAAGTTATCATTTCTGATAAACGTACATCTTTATAAAATTTTTCTATCTCAAAATTTTTTCTAATAATATCAGCAGTTTGAATTGCTCTTACTAATGGGCTAGTATATATTATATCTATATTTAAGTTTTTATAATATTCTGCAAAAGATTTTGCCTGCAAGATACCATAATTTGTTAAAGACGAATTACTACTATAAATATATGTATGCTCATTTGAAATGTTACAAAAAGATTGCGCATGCCTAACCAAATAAATATTCATTTTATCTTACAAGATATAGTCGTACTATATCATATCCTTTCAAATTATTTTATTTTTTGCATTATTTATTATACATTTCCTCTATGTAAACAATCAATTCATCTAATTTGAAATTAATTCTATTAACTTCTCCTTCATAATATTTGAGACTTTTTTCTATATTACATAAAACTAAATATAATACATAACCTAAACAGTTTTTTATTTCCGAAAATAAATTATTAATCATTAAATTCTCTTCCAATTTTTCACATATCGTTTTTACATTAGAATATGAAACTTTATTAACAAGAAAGAAAGCTGATAACTCAATTTCAAAACTATGTATATCACCCCAATTATAATCTGAATGGTATTTATATATTTTTAAGGTGTTTGTATTAATCTTCCAATGGTTCTTTTCCAAAGAATACAATAAAGAAGTTTTAATATTAATGTTATATAAACTATAAATTGATATTTTTGAACTAATATATTTTTTTAGCCATTTGTTGTCTATTTTGAGAATAATATATTTAGATAATCTTTGTATCAAAAATTTAAATTTTTCATATAGTTTGAATTCTAATTTAATTATACGAAATGGCACTTTTTGTACATCTACTAATTCTGTAAAATATTTTACTATATTATTATTTACAATCTTCAAATTATTTAAAGTTAAATTCTTATATTGAAGATCAAAATTTTCTAAATTCGAATACTTATATATTATGAATCCATCAATATATATACTTTCCTTTAAATATTCATTAATTCGACATAATGAAGAGTAAACACTTTTTCCGTAAATACTTTCTCCAATAAATTTAACAATATAATGAATTTCTGTATTTGATTTTAAAATAAAAGTGGTTTTTTTGGGATTGATATGACAAAATTTATCAACTCTATAAACATCATACCACCATTTCCAATCTTTTATATAATAATTATCACCTTTATAAATAGTTACTTCATATTGCTTATAATCTTGAAAATAATTAGAAATAATCTCTTTTATTTTTAAAGTAAATTCTTTCGTGTTTTTAGACCACAATCTATCGCAAAAAAAAGAAATAGGTATATTATTTTTAATTAATTCAAAAAAATTATCATTGTATTTATAAATTTTTCCAGGAGAACTATAATAAAATTCATTTACATTAATGGATTTTTCAAGAAGATTAATTAATGTATATACTGTATTTCCAGTATCCATTTGATCATCAAGAATTATAATTTTTCGATTTACAGATTTTAACACCTCATCTTCAATAAAATATTTACAAGAATTATCTATCCTTATCGGTCTAAGTGAAATAATGTTATACTTCAAATTTAATATTCTTGCAACTAAAGCCCAAAAAGGTGCAAAGAAAGTGCCGCCAGTTCGTATTGAAATAATTGAAACCTCATCATCATTTTCTAAAACTGAAAAGGCATCTTGAATGCACATATTTAAATCAGATAAATTATATCCAAAACATTCAGGTAAACTATAATCTATAACTTTTTTATATAAATAAGTACATTCCTCATTATATACTTGATCGTTTATATCTTCTATATAATATATTTCATTTATAATATTAATATATTCTTCTATGATTATATCTGTATTAAGTCTTTTTTCTACAAAATTATTTTCAACTAAATTTAAGATCTCATTTGATAATTGTTCAATATATTTATCAAGTTTTTTATTGAATGTATAGTAGCGAGAAAGAATAAAAAAATCTTTCAAATCCTGCAATATACATAATAGTGAACCATACAAAGCCAAAAGATCAATCTTCGTATTTGCTTCTTTTATACTCGTGCAATTTTTATTAGAAATATTCATAATACTCTCACTTCTTTAATAAAACTGTTATATCCCTACATTTAAAATCGTCATTTCCATACATGTTTTTTAATAAATCAATTGATTGCTGTACGGAAATATTATTACTCAATTGAGCATTTATCTTATAATCAATACAACTGGAAGTACTCAAAAATTGAATTTGAAATCCTGTATCTAAAAACGCTTTAATATAGTCCTTAAAAAACAACCGATTCAAATACTCACTTTCATAAACATAATCAACTATCCTCTTGGCATCATTAAAATCGTATAATTCTTGTAATTTTATTAACAATTCATTCTTAGTACAAATAAGATGATACCAGTTCGGAATAATATTATTTTCCCAAAAGTTCAAATATTCACCGTTTTTTAATTTAACATCTTCTAAATGATGACCATCTGGAGCAGACCAAATAGGTCCAAATTGAGAAAATAAATATCCCCCAGACCTTAATACTCGATACATATATGATAAGTTTTGATTGAAATTTGTTATATGTTCAAAGGCATTAGATGAAAAAATAATGTCAAAGTAATCTTTATTTAATTTGCATTCTAATAGCGGAAGTTTTTTACATATATATTTTTTATTATTCGAAATAAAATTACTGCGTTTAGGATCCACAGAAATCCATTCATCAACACCATACTGAAATATGATGTTTTCATCCATATTCCCTCCCACTTCTAATATTTTTTTGTCATTTATATCAACGAATTTCCTAAAATTGTTGAATACAGTATTTTCATCATAAGCAATAAAATTATAATCATTTTTCATGTCTATAAATCCTTTCTACAGGAACGATTCTAAAGATACTTGAAATTCACCAAGTTTAGCGTCCCCGGAACTGCCACCACATTTTTTTAATCCAAGTAATCTACATAAGTCCATTTTTAATTCGCCTTCTAATAAAGAGATTTTTGGTGAAAAGCAAAAGCATCCCGTTACTCCTAAAAGGCTTAGATGATTCAACAATTTAAAGGAATGCATTTTCATAATTATTTTATCAAATAATATATTACATTTGTTTATTCCAAACTTTACTAAGGTCTTATATACTTTTATATCTAACTTGGTAACATTAAGTTTTGTTACAAAAAATGTTAATGAAGAATATTTATATTTATTTATAATAGAATATATATCATTTCCACTATTAAAAGAGGAAAGCAGTTTATCCAGATCTTTTTTACTAGAATATATACCTATATTAAATTCACTCAAATTTATTTCATAGCAAAAAGATAATTCTATCCTGTTGAAACATTCCTTTTGTAAATTATAAATATCATAAACAGAAAGATTGTTTATATTAATTGTTAAATATTTTAATGTTGAATTTTTTTCTACATATTTCAAATAATCTATTATATCTGAATTTTCAGAATGTATATAATTCATATCAACAAGATTACCGTACATTTTATTATTAAAAAATGCATTTAGTAATAAATTGAATTCGTTCCCCTGATCTGTTGTATGAATCAAATTTTTCATTTTATTTTCTACTTTATAATTTTTTCGTAACTTATGCTTTATACAATAAAGTTTTTTATGAGGAAGAAAACCATATACTAAAATAAAAGTAACTTTACCCGAAATTAAATATTTTGAATATTTTTTACTACTATGTAAAAATAAATCTTTAATATTTTTTCGAGTTAAAAGTACATCTACCTCTTCAACTATTTTTAATTCATTCTTAAATAATTCTTTTTTTAACTTATTTATAAAAGTTTCTCTTTGTCCATCTGGTTTTATCATAATTATTGAATATTCATAGTTATCTTTATAATCTGATAAATATTCCTTATAAAACATAGTCATATTGTTTATCCTCTTTGCAACTAGTATTATTGCATTTTGAACACAACTTTATTGAACTTCTCATTCCTTTTTCTAATTTGCTTCTCAATTCGTTAAATGAACTAGAATTCCATATTTCTTTTATTGTAGAACGATTTACATTTCCAAATACTAATGTTTCATTATAATCTTCATAACACGGCAAAACATTTCCGTTAACAGTAATAATAATATGATTTGAAGGAATATAACATGGTTCATTCAAATAAGAATTACTATTAGAACATTTTAGTAAGCCGCCCCTGTTTGTAAGATTAAGATTTTCTGGAGTTAGCAAAACTATTCTATTTCTATATGACGCATTAGTTTTTAATATTATATCCTCTATATTTCTCCCCGAATGGTTTGTTATAACCATTAAATCAATACCGTTGTTAAACAATTCTATGATTTTTTGCGGAGTAATAAAATCTCCATTCGAATAGATAACTTGTCTTGCATTTGGCAGACAATGCTTTGCTATTTTAACAAAAGAATTAAGATTTTTGCTCAAAAATGGCTCACCATAAAAATGAAATGAAATTCTACCTTCAAATTTAATTTCTTTTAATTGTTTCATTATTGTTAAAAACAGGCTAAAATTCATATCTCCCTTATGTTTTCGTTCACTAATACTGTTAGGGCAATACTTACATTTTCTATTACACTGAGAGTTAATTTCTATCTCTACAATCTTTAAAGCATATTTACTCATTAATAATTTTTAATACCTCCTTAGTCAATTCTATTCTTCGGCATTCATCTGAAATACAATCAGCTGCTCCATCAATCATATTAAAAGCTGACTTAAATATTTCAATAGTTGGTATTTCACAATGCAATGTATTTTTGAAGTTTTTGACTAAAAAGGTACAAACTTTTTCTATTTTTTCCGTAATCCATTCTAAAGGAACATTCTTAAATACATACGAGATAGATTGATTATCATCATAATAGAATACTAATCCCTCTTCCAAAGATTTTTGATAAAACTCTTGTTTCATTGCTTGATTATAAAATACAAATTGAAACATTGACCCAAATGATAATGCTTTTATTGGTAATCCAAATTCTAAAAATAAATTATTAATGCACAATACAATATGTTCACATATACTTCGTGTTACTTTGTAACAGTCATTCACTATCATATAATTTAAAGTCTCATATGAAGCAATAAACGGAATAGAATCATAATATGTAGTATATGTATAATCCTCAAAATTTTCCATATATTCCTCTTTACCTACAACACATGAAATACGATGCCCATTTGATAATCCTTTTGAAAACACATACATATCCATACTTTGATTTGTATATTCCTTAATAGATGAAGATGGACCATAACGAAACCCCTGTTTAACATCATCTATACATATTGGAATATCATAATTATTGCAAATATCGATTATCTCCATTAATGTACTTTTTTTTAAATGAATATAGTCAGGTGATATGATTACATAAGAAACATCTTTTCTATATTTATATAGTAAATCTTCTAAAAGAGATGGAATAAAATAGAAATCTAATACATTACTACAATTAGGTTTCAAAAAATGTTCACTAGTCTCCCACATTAAATCCCAACCGTGATATCCTGAACTTAAAATAAATTTTTTATTATTATATTTTCTAAATGCATAAGCGGTTGACTTACAAGCCTCAGTTCCTGTTGAAAAAAAAGCGATTTTATAGTCATTTGAATCGGTTACAGCCTCAATTAACTTATTACTCAATTCAAGCAACAAACCATTAGGACCAGTAATAATATTTTTTCCACTAGATAAAAAATCAATAATTGCATTGTTAATAGCATAAAAATTATGTCCCAATGTTATGGAACCTTTGCCATTGTTAAAATCAATATACCTTTTACCATAGGAATCAGAAATCCAATAATCATTTGCTTTTTCAAAACATATTCTCGAATTGTGACTATAATCCACAGGTGAATCAACTACCTGTGCTACAGTTTTTAATTTATTATTAAAATCATAAAAATTCATTTAATTTCACCTATAATTTTATTGTAATAATCTTTTAATAAATTTATCAATTATCATATAATCACCATAGTCAGTTGATCTTAAGAAAAAAACATCTTTTGTTGAATAATCTAAAATACTTTCTACTTGCTCAAAAGTAAATTTTTCTCTACAACAACAATATAATAATATGGAAATAATCTTACCATTCATAACATCAATATATAATAAATCATTCTCATTACTTTCAGTAACTTTTTGAATATATGAATAAGTATGTTCTAAATTTGGTTTAAAAATAACACCATCATTATTAGTATACAATTCACCATAATTATACTGTTTAAAAAGAGTGCTCAATTCAAAAATAGAAATATAATGTTTAATTAATAAAATTTCAAATATTTTCGGATAATAATCATATGCCATTGAACATAACCATAGGTCACATATATTTTTTCTTGTAAATTGATTAGTTTCCAAAGGAAAATTAAATTCATCAAACCATGTAAAATCTTTGTCAATAATTAATCCTTCTTGCTCACAATCATAAAATAATTGACTTTTAGGAATTGGATAGCATGGATTGGCTGTACCAAATTCGATTCCATTTATTATAAAGTTCACTATATCATCAATCATTTCATTTATATTTTGATCAGGAAAACCAATAATAAGTGAAGCACCTATATTTTTACCATATTTTCTAAATGTATTTTGACATAACAATACCTTATCTGTAGAACTAAATTCCTTGTTTAGTTCTTTCCTTCTTTTATCAGATGTCGTCTCTAAGCCTAAAAAAGATTCATTAAATCCAGCTAGACACATTTTTTGAATAATGTTTTCATCCAAATTAGTAACAGTAAGTCCGTTTAAAAAATTTAATTCAATATTCAAATTTTCCGAGATTATCAAATCTAGAATTGCTTCAGCTCGTTTTTTGTCTCGTAAAAAATTATCATCTTCAATATCAAATTTTTTTATTCCGTATTGTTTGACATACATTTTTATTTCTTCAACAACATTATTGGGAGTTCTAGGTCTAAATCTATATCCCATTGTAGGATGAATTGTACAAAATTTACAATTATTAGGGCACCCTCGACTAGTTATTATAGTTACCGCATCATATTTATCTAGAGATAATAAATTTGCAGAAGGAAAATATAATTCATCAAGATTTTCAACCCAGAGTTGTTTCTGATTAACTATTATATTACCTTCATCCTTAAATGCTATTCCAGGAATATCATAAGGTTTTTTATTTCCAGCAATATATTTTACAAGAGTATTAATAATAGGTTCTCCTTCACCAAGCATAACATAATCAGTTTTTGTATTTTCCAATACATGATTAAACTCTATTGTTGCATGAGGACCTCCCATAATTACTACTATTGACGGAAAAAATTTTTTTATAATATCTACCAATTCATAAGCTGTATCATACATAGGTGTATGCATCGCAGTTATCCCAATTATATCTGGAGTGAAACATCTTATATATTCGAGTATTCTGTTATAACTTGATCCCCATCTAATTAAAAAGCTCCACAAAGGGTGTTCATTCATTTTCTGAAATTGCCCACTAGATAATTTATCACTTCTATTAATCACACAATTATCTTGTGTATAGACTAGTGAGTCAAATATTTTAACATCATGACCATCATGTATTAAGCAAGAAGCTAAATAGCCTAATCCTACAGGATAAAATCTAACTATTTCATGATAAAATCCAATATTTGGTGGTTTAATTAATAATACCTTCATTTATTTACTTTCCATTATTTATAACACTGATTACACATTTATAAATGTTTTCAAATGAAAAATCTATAAGAATTAATTTTTCAATATTAAAAAATGTTGATATACGTTTACATATACTTTCTTTTTCTGTTTTTGATAAAGTATTTTCTATTAGAAGGTTATCTTCATATTTCTCACCAGTTTCATCGTTTATACATTTTATTATAAAATTTTTTATAAATATTTCGGTAAAATTGATATTATATTCTATTTTGTTAATACAATCACAATATTTAGAATTATGATTAACATCCCTTAATATAAACCAATCAGCTAAAGAAAACATATTTTTATTATTCAAGTATTCACAACATTTATTTGGCCATACACTTACAATTAATAAGCTTAATATTTTAATTTTATTAAACATGTCAACCCAAACATCAAACTCACTTACAAAAAGATTTTTTTCATATTTATAAATTTCATTAATACAATATTTAAATCCTGAAATATAGCTATTTTCTAAAAATATTTCATATTGTGGATTTTTAATTAAATCTGTTAATATTGTTGAAATACTATAGGAAACATAATTATCATTACAAAAGAAGTTCATCCTATATTTTATAAAACTATTAATTATATCTATCCAACAACTATTATTAAATCTATTTTCAATTGAATTAGAAACATCATTAGGTTCATAGCCAAAATCATTGACTGAATCAAAAATAAAATTAAACAAATAATATATATAATCATAATCAAAAATCTCGTTTCTTTTCTTTATATTAATAAATAGATACCAAGTTCCTAATACTTTATTACATGTAGATTCAAAATAATAATTGGGAATCCACTCACAGAATTTTTTCATCATTTTATTTAATGAGAGTATTCGCCCAATTTCTTCATCAGAAGCATCAGGTGTTTCATTATGCTCTATAAATACTTGACCTTTTTGTATAAGAATACTAGATTTATGACCGTAAGAATTTTGCTCAAGCTCAACTTTGTCATCATAAAGTAACAAAACATTTCTCAATCCTGAATTAGATTGATTTGCCACTTTAATCATCTTATGTACTTGCTCGGGTAAGCCATCATATTTTATGATAAAAAAATTATTATGTAACGACCATTGATGAAGAATATTATGAACTTGATGCAAATTATTTATTGGCAAAGAATCTCCGATTTTTATACTATTTAAGGTATCATATAGGTTAATATTTATAATATTAAAATCTTGTTCTAAATTAAATGATAATTTTTTTATTAATATATTTATATTTGAACATGTTATGCCATCAAAATCCAATAAAGATAATAACATTAACCATTTTTCTAAAATATCTGCATAGATTTGAAAATTCTGTTGATCATAAATACAATTTGTTGCAATATTTTTTGCATTTTCATCAAATACTTCTATTAATTTAAAATAAGCTAAATAGTTAATATCGCAAAATAAGTTATTATAATCCAACATCCTATGGAATGTAGTAATAGCATTTTCAATATTTTTAAAATCCTGTAAATCTTTTACAAATGCATTATATAACTTCAAATAACTACTATTCTTAATAATATTAATATCCAGATATATTGAAACGACTGATTTTTTTAAACAAAATAATATATCATCGATATTTAAATTATCATTCTGTAACAAATTAAAAACTTCTTGAATTACAAATATTTTTTCTCTTTCAGTCAATAGAATAGAACTACTTATTCTTTCTAAAACAGTTATAAGTATTTTTATATAATAACCATTATTACAGGAAAGTTCATAATCATTTATAAAATCTTTTATAAATTGTAAATAATTATTATTCTCTTTTATATATTGTGCAATATTTATATAATCATCAACCTCGCAAATTGATTTGAGTTTTTGTAAAAAGCAATCACTTTGTATATTGTTAATATAGGAATAGTACACTTTTTCATCATTCGTCAAAGAATTGTAATCTAACATAATATTATAATATATACACATTCCAACAAATGAAGGAAAATAGATTTCATCCTTACTAAGTATCTTAAAATTAATATCAAGGTTATATGAATTTTTTATAATTTTTAATTTAGTAATTGTAGGAATACTCAAATTATTAACTTCACTAATAAAATCATTATATTTTTTTATTAATTGTTTCTCATTGCCTTTATTTTCAAAAACATATGCTGCCGAATTTGGTATATAAATTGATTGAACTTTTTCAATAATAAAGTCATTAACATCAATTTGTTTTAATCCGTAAAAAAGCAAGAGGTTAATTTGATCAATTAATATATAATCATATTTTGAAAGAATATCAATATTATAAATTTTAATTACCGGAATATTAATACTTGCAAACATTATGGCAGCATGTTCACTTTCACTACCCTTTTCGACTACTATAATATTTATTTTGCTTTGTTGTTCCTTACTTAAATTAATATAATATTCCCAAGCTTGATTTAATGTGTTTTTAGCAATGAAATAGCCAAAAAACTTTTCGGATGATTTCACTATTACTTCTTCAAATGAATTAAAACTATATTTTAACTTTAATTCATCAACATTTTTAATTGTTGGAACTGATGTATTATAATTAAATATATTTTGTGGGCGAACTTGCACTAAATTAATTTTTTCTATTTTGTCAATTAATATATATTGGTTTTTATCCCAAAAAACATTTTCATCATATATAAATGCACTTCCGATATTTCCATTAACATTTTGTGCACTTGCAAAACCGAATGCACAATCAAAACGGCAAATAAAAGATTTTTCATTATAAGTTGATAAACTTGTAATCGAAATAATGCCATAATCAGTATCAATTACCCATTCACAATCCAATTTTTCTAAAGACAGAGTACCATGAGTGGATTTTAATACTTTTACTATGCTTTTTAAATATTCATTGCTAATGTATGGGCAAGTATCTTCAGAAGATCTATATGAAGACTCATTTTTTATTAATCTTTGTACAAATATAGGTATTGGTTTTCTTACTAATAAATTGTTAAAAATCTTATTTTGGTTAACTGAATGAGATTTTCTACCGCTAAACATAACTTTTATTATTGTTTTATATAGGTCAGACTCGTTGTTACATATAAGACTCTCATATCCACCCGCATTTGTAAATAAATCATCATCTTCATACCCTGAACTTCTTACAATCCAAGGTGCATTTCCACAACAGTTTATTATACTATTGACCATACTTGTATTTTTTCTCTTTATATAGTTAGTTGCTATGTCAACTATGCTATCATCTGCAATTTTGTCATAATCCAATCCATTTAATATATCGATACTAATAGGATATATGTTTGGTATATAATCGCTTAAAGAACTACATTTTTTTAAAAACAATAATCTTGAACATTTAGGACCATATTTAATATGCATATTAATTCTCCATTTTATTCAGTAATGTGTCTCGAATAATATCAATATTACTATCATTAATCAATATTGAATGATGAATAATTATTATATTTTCTTGAATATATTTTGCATTAGGATACTTCTCTTGTTTAAATTTTTCACTATCAATAATATTATTATACTTCTTTTTTGTCCATGGACAAAAAAGTTTATTCTCATTTATAACGGGATAAGATTTATGTACAAAAAAACTTCCTACATTAAGGTTTTTTCGTAATTTAAAAATCATGTTATCTACATTAGCCTTGCCTACATCTATTGTGTAACAATATACAGATCTCAATGTAACTTGCTGTGGTATTAACTGTGTAGTATATCCTAAATTCTTTAATATTTCATCTAACTGTTTTACATTTTTATTTCTCTTATCGTTTATTTCAGCAAAACTATTGATATTAGAGTTAAGTACAGCACAATTCAATTCAGACAAGCAGTAATTATTTCCTTGAATCACGCCTTCTTCATACAACTCCATGTCACCATACATTAAATTTTCTTTTTTTAATATATTTCTAGAATCTGTTTTTAAAGGATATATTTTTGAAAATAATTTATCATTATTGGTAATTATTGCACCACCTTCGCCTGCAGTAATTGTTTTTGCTTGTTGAAAACTAAAGCATCCAAAATCACCAAATGTACCTGCTTTCAAATTATTCCATTCTGCACCATGAGATTGAGCACAATCTTCAATAACATAAAGATTATTTCGCTTTGCTATATTTATAATTTCGTCAACATTGCACATACTGCCATATAAATGAACGATAATAATTGCTTTTGTTCGATTAGTGATTTTTTCTTGTATTTTATTTTCATCTATGCAGTATGTATCTTTTCGTGCATCAACAAAAACTGGTTTTGCGTTTACATTAAGAACCGCAGTAGCCGTTGCCAACCAAGTTAAAGCAGGAACAATGACTTCATCACCTCGACCTATATTAAGTGCCTCAAGAGATAACTGTAAGGCTGTAGTTCCCCCTGTTGTCAATCCACAATATTTTACATCATTAAAATTTTTAAATTTTTCACAAAAAGTTTCTTCTTGTGTTATTTCCCCTGTATGATAACCAGTAATGGTTAATCTATTAGAATCAATAACATGTTCTAAATTACACATTATTTCTTTTTTATTAATAATTGGCCAAACATTCATATTAATCTTATTCTCCTTCTTTTTTTAAGGTCCAAATTATTTCTTGAAAATTGTTGTTTTCAAATATAAAAAACATATTTACAAGTTTAATAAAAATTTTTAAGCGATTACCAAAATTACATTTAATTTGACTTTGATAACAACATATAGCTCTATATTTTTTAAAGAAATCTTTTATTAAATAAAAATAAATTTTTTTTATTTTATATTCTTTACTATTTTGAAATGCGTACGGAAAATCATAATAGAACATAATGTCTTTTTCACTTTGCCTATTTGATAATTCTTTACCAACTCTATTCAAAATAATATGATCTATGTGATTTCCAAAAGCCATAGGGAACAGAAATTCGCAATTACAATACTCTTCTCTAAATTGGTGAACTAAATTTTGTATTTTCTCCAAATAATAATTTATATCCTCTTTTGGTTCAGAAAAAAGTAAATCTTCTTTAAAATAAATATAATTATTATTTATTGTTCTGAAAATCGCATCTTTATAGTTTAGATCAATTTGTTTTACTTCCAAAAAGTTTGCTGCCATTATATTTTCATGTTGCCGAATTTGATGCCAAGATAGGACTAATTCATCTAAATCTTTTGAGTTTACACGCCCCATATCTTCCTTTACATATTCTAATATCAGCGGAGAATATGGTTTTATTTTATTTATTTCTGTAAAAACATTAATGACAATGCAATTTTCTTTATATTTACTTAATAGCATTCCTAAAGAGTATACAGCATCATCATAATGAGGCGAAAAAACAATCATTTTTTTATTCATAATATATTTTTTTATATAATTCAATAAACTTTGATGAATCATAGCGATTAATCATATTGTTATATAAATTTTCGCCTAATTTATTGCGCTTAATTGAATCAACTAATAATTCATTAATACTACTTGCTAGTTTTTCAGAATCACCAGATTTAACCAAAACACCTGTAACATTATTTATGATGTTTTCAGATAGCCCACCTACATCAAATGCTACAACGGCTTTTTTTAACGAAGCAACCTCAAGGACCAAACTGCCGAACTCCTCATGAAGCGATGGAATAACAATAACATCTGCACAGCTTATGCAATTGGCAACCTCTTCATTCGAAACAAATCCAGTTATAACAATATTATTGCTATCATTTTCCTTAATTTCCTTTTCTAAAGAAACTCTCTCTGGGCCATCTCCACAAATAAGGTAAAATGCGTTAACCCATTTCATAGTGTCTATAAAATATTTCCAGCCTTTTTCATGAGCGACTCTTCCAATAAAACAAACAATTTTCTTATTATTAGGTATACAGAATTTTCTTTTAAAACTATCTTTAGAGTCTTTAGAAACAAAATCATTAAATTGTTTAAATGATATCATATTAGGTATTAGTGTAAATTTATCAACAGATATCTTAGTTTTTTCTATTATATTTTTCTGAGTTTTATTCGTTAATACGATTATTTTATCAGACTTTTTTAATGCTTTTTTTTCAATTTTTTGAGCAACTTTATTAAATAATTTATCTACAATTCCCATTGGTTTATATGTAGCTATTCTTGAACAATGTATTGTTAATACTATTCTACTATTGAACAGTTTATGTGATATTAATGCTATAATTAGTGGTGCAGAAACTCCACTACAGTGAACATGAATACAGTCAAAATTGATTCTCTTTATTTTAAAATAAAACAAATTAAAAATTGTTCCCATTAACCAATAAAAATTGAGTCCTGCAGTACAATTTATTTTAGATTTTATAGGCAACATTCTCCAGTTTGATTTTCTAATTATAAGTTTATCTGACAATTCTATTTGTTTTCGATTATGAGGTAATATTGTCAAAACTTCTTGATATACATCTTCTGTTTCTAATAATTTACATTGTCTATATATTTGAGTTTGCATTCCTCCTATTTGATCTAAATCAACCTCCCATTTGTCTATATAATTCTCAGGAATATAAAAATGTGGTGTTAAATGCAGTATTTTCATATTAACTCTCCAAGCTTTAAGATTACTTTTTTCATTGACATAATAATTCTGTCTTTGTCTATATATGTCATATTAGTCTCCGATTCCTTATGTATTTCTCCAAGAGTATTCAATAAAACAAACGAATATACATTATCATTTAAAATAGTTTTTTTATTATCATGTTTTAATTGATTAACTATACTATCAATATTAGCTATTGTAAAACTACAAATATCAGGATTAATAAAATCTAGCAATAATAAATAATGCATTTCTAAATCTTCTTCACATAAAAAGCCTAAACCATTACTGATTTCGGCAGCTACTAACATACCAAAAGCAACACCTTCTCCATGAATGATGTTTCCATCAGACAAAAATTCAATTGAATGTCCTATAGTATGTCCATATTCAAGTATTAAACCTTCTTTTTTTTCATGCTCATCATTTTTTAATACTAGGTTTTTTGCAACTACTGATTTTTCTATTATATAAGAAATGAATTCATATGAATATATATCTTTACTATTTACATTTTCCAAATATACAGGTATTTCATCAGGCATAATAGCTAAAATATTTTTTATAAATTCAACTATACCCGATTTTAATTCTCGACAAGGTAATTTCTTAAAAAAACTCAATATTACAAAAACTTTTTTTGGTGCAAAATATGTACCGATCATATTTTTACCAAAATCCGAATTAATAGCTTGCTTTAGTGAAACTACTGAATCAGCCGCAGAAATTAAAGTAGTTGGAATATGATATAAATCTACTCCTCTAAATATTGTACTTGCAACAAAACCTACAACATTCCCGAGAACACCCCCACCAATAGCGATTATGCATGATTTTCGAGATATATCATTTTTAATTAAACAGTTAATAATATTGTTATATGATTTAATATTTTTTGTTTTTTCTGAAATCACAATTTCGCAAGTAACTATCTTATGTGAGAGTTTTCTCAACGCATCCATTTCAACTTTATATGTTTTTAAATTGGCATCAAATACAACAAAAACATTATCGTATTCGTTAAAATTTATATAATATTTCATTGATAAAACACTATCAATAAAATATAGTGGGTATGTACTCTTTCCAATACTTATATCAATGTTTTTTATTTTATTCATATTATATAATCCCCCTTTTAATAATCTCCAATAATAAATTAATTAAATGTTTATTATATGTTTTCAAAACAAAATATTTATTAATATATATTTAGTATTAATCTATCAGCATCTTCACTGAGTTTAATCAACTAAGAATCTAACTATAAATATTAATTATTTATACATTATTAACTGTAAAATGAATACCTTACTTTTATTGTAAAACAAATAAATGAATTTTCTGTACGACATGCAAATTCGTTGTATAAAAATACTATATTTATGATAATATTTTTACAACATTCAGGAATTCAATTATTAGCTGAAAATTTTACGCAGATGATATTTCCAAATAATTACTTTTATATTTTGGTTGCTAAATCTTTTACAAATTGTGTAGGCTTTATTAATAATAGGTATATTATTTGAATAATCTCCAAGCATGATTTTATATACAGGCATTTCAACAATTTTTTCCAAAATATTTCTCCATTTCAACTTACATTTTTTTATTAATTCACTAAAATTCACATCACTTTGAATAAAAATATCAACATATAATTTTAAAAAAAACACATAATAATGTAAGGAATTTATATCGTTAAAATATTCTTCCAAATCATACAATCTGATATTATGCTCCTCAATTATTAGAAAGATGTCATAAATTTTTTGTATATCTATTGATAATTCGGTATTGTAATAATTCACATAAGGCAAATGCTTTATCATATGAATAATTAAATATGAAACATAATCAATCGAGGAAAATTCATATTCACCAATATTTTCATTATCTATATTTTCTTCTTGATCTTTATTAGAATTATTTAGCAAATCAGTCATATTTAAATGCGTATCTAATCCAACATTCAAATCGCTATGCAAATCAACATATAAAACATATTTTTTTTTATCAATATAAAATTCTTTTTCGAGATCAACACAATGAACCATTTTCATATATTTACTTTTCAATAATTTGAAAATAAACTTATTATTATAAAATAAATGTTTATCTTTAATAATTTTATAGTCATTACTAATTAAATATAAATAAAACTCATACGCATTAGTTGAGGAAATTACAACATCTATATCATCATAAAATCGTTTTTCATCTCTTTTTTTATAATATCTATTTTCTAAAAAGCAACCTTTGATTCCTATTACTTTTTGATTGAAGTGGCAAATATTTTTAGCCTCATCAAAAATTAATTTTTGTATTTTATCTTGCTTTTTTAATAAGAAATGCATTCGTGACAAATTGAAGTCATTATTTTTATGTTCTTCAAAATAAGCATTTAATATATATGAAGGATTATCATCAATATACTCTTGAAAACTATCTGTATTTTTAGTCATTTCTTTTATTAAATTATTTATTCTGTAATGCATAGATATCTCCTATATATAAATGTTTTGACTTAAAGGCGAAATATTTATGTATAATATTTTTTTGCACATTGCAAAATTCACGATATTTTCCTTGCATATTAACAAGTTTGTTATGCGTACCGGTTCCAACTAATTCGGTTTTATCAAACACTGCAATACTATCACAAAATACACAACTTGATAAACGATGTGAAATGTAAATCGCAGTTTTGTTATCAACAAAGAAATTAAAACGATTATATTTCATTTTCTGCATGCGGATCAATTGCCGCTGTCGGCTCGTCAATAATAACAATCGTGCTGTCCTTGTATAACACTCTTGCAAGCGCAAGCTTCAGAGATTCACCACCAGATATTTCAACACTATTTTTTCAATATCTTTATATGGATATATATTTTCATTTTTCGGCATACTGAAAACTCTGTCTGCAATATTTGCATTATCAACACAAGAATACAGTTTGTTTTGATCGCACTCATCGTCGGCACAAATGTGATCCTTTAAAGGAATTGAGAATATTTGAAAGTCTGCCTTTGCAAACAAGATATGTTAAATATGCGTATGCAATAAATTCTCTTACAAGATTCAGTAGTGATCTTGCAACACCAACTTTAATGTTTTGATGCATATATTTTGAAGTTATGTCCTCCAATCCTGATATAAGCCTTGTAATAGCCAATAAAAAGTAATCCGTAAAGCCATATAATCTAATATCTTTAACAGTAGTTAAATCCTTGCTGAGCGAGTAGTAATAATCAAATTTAACAAAAAATGCTACTTCTGGAATTTTTAACGCTCTTTTCCATTTTTCCATTTTAATATATTTCAGTAAAATGAATTCGGAAACACATGTTGCAATAATAATCAGTATCATAAAAATATTGATTTTGTAAATTAGTGCAAGAGATGTTACAACGCCAACAATGCAGACAAGCATCTGATTGCAGGTGTCTATAAAATCAGCAGCATCCGAATAATAGCTCCTGTAAAATTCCATTGCGCGCTTATTTTTTGTCTCCCCTCAAGACTTCCAATATTTATATAATCCGTATTCAGATTTTTTGAAATGCTATAACAGCATACCGCATGAGTATAATTCTTGCACTGCCGTTTAAAAGCTCTTCATAAAAGGAGTAAGCCATGTTGTAATAGCTACAAGCAAACTCAACAGGGCAACCACAATCGTTAATCTGTCGACAGATACACCCTTGCTGATGCAGTTAATCATGGCCTTTGGTATATATCCGTGATAATCGGCTGCAACACCATTGCCGGGTACCTGGATGGAAAAGTAACAAGACTTTTCCTGTCCCATGCTGTCCAGTTTATCCACATATATTTAAAATTATTAAACATAGTATTTACCTACTTACAGTATAAGATTTTTAGTATACCCAATTATGAATAATATTGATGTAATCATTATCAAAATACCCTAAATAAATGAAAAAATCATCGCATATAAATCCTTATAAAAAATAAGAAATAATATATATCACACAGTTTATTTCAAAAAAACAATTATAATTAAAAATTCAATCTTCCGAAATTCCTTGATTTTTCAAGGCTTACCGCCTATCAAATATCAAAACCTTATGTATTTTCCCTTGTTTTTGCCCTTATGAGCCGAAACAAGGGAATTTTTTATGCTTCGCCCACAACCTTATCCAAGAGCCTTGCGGAAGTCCGCTTCGCTTCTCTGGTAGAGTGGGCATAAATGTTCATTGTGGTACTGACATCAGAGTGTCCGAGAAGTTCCTGCACATCTTTGGGTTTTGCACCGCCCGAAAGCAGATTGCTTGTGTAGGTATGGCGGAGTGTGTGGAAATGAAAGTCCTCCAATCCCTCAACCTCTGCTTTTGCCTTGCGGCAAATCTGACCGACTGCACTTGCAGAAACAAAAGCACCGTCCTCTTTTAAGCAGACAAAGGATAATTCTCTGTCATTTTCGGGCGTTTCCTGTGTTCTTTGCAGACTGTAAACCTCATAATAAGTACGCCCTTTTTCTTTGACCGTCTTACAGTAGTTCAGATGATACAGTTCGCCATAAAGGAAACGGTTTTTATGCTGTTCTGTTTTTACTTTCCGTAAGATGTCCGCCAATGTGTCACAGAAATCAACGGTACGGACTTTACTGCGTTTTGTCGTGCCGACTTCGTGCTTATGCCTTGTGCCATTGTACCGCATACTGCGTCTTACGGTTAGATACTGCTCGTCAAGGTTGATGTCCTGCCAAGTCAGACCGCAGACCTCTCCGATACGCAAGCCTGCATAGTAGGCTATCTGCACCGCAAGCAACGCAGGGTGTTTCTTTTGGGTTAAGAAGTCCGTCAGTTTTTGGTATTCCCCGTGTGTAATGGTAGGAACAGGAACAATATCTTCTTCGCTGTCCGAGAAAATATCTGTTTCCTCTTTTCTGCCACGCAACTTCACATACTGCATCGGGTTAAAGGTTATCAGCCTTTTCGGAAATACAGCAAAACGAAATGAATTTTGCAGTACCGCCGAGAATTGCAGCATATAGCCTTTACTCATCGGCTTTGAAGTTGTACCGCCAGGATTTATCCCTCCGTAACTCATCAGGTCGATAAACGACTGTAAATGGTCGGCAGTCACGGTTTTCAGTTTTCGGCTGCCAATGGGATATTTTTTAATCTTTTTGACTGCCGCCATATATGCCATAACCGTACCGTTGCTAAGGCTGCCGGGCTTCAGTTCTTCCTCTACCCACA
>ULPB01010943.1_pt1 | contig 25907 bp, 25 predicted proteins | sample 1953131 | NCBI WGS metagenome assembly ULPB01 (sample SAMEA4835618, study PRJEB28245) | human gut metagenome | biome: gut microbiome; material: fecal sample | place: Denmark | collected 2008
AGTTTCTTCGTGAGAGCATGGCCCTTTATGATAACTTATATCCAAGTCGTATCATTGTCGGTTATCCGAAGCTGATTGATGGCGAGCTGTTTGATGAGGAAAACGAAGCTATTAAGTCTGTTGCGGATCTTCCTATCCTAGAGAAGGCTGCGCATACTTTTGCCGCATTGCTTCAGGAAGGTGCAATCAAGAAAGATATTCCTACACTTTTTATGGGTATCAAGGAGGCAGAGGCTGTTAAATTGTTTGCTAATACCTATCTTGCTTTGCGCGTTAGTTATTTTAATGAATTGGATACTTATGCAGAGATGAAAGGTCTGGATTCTCAGTCAATCATACAAGGTGTTGGTCTTGATCCTCGTATTGGTACGCACTATAATAATCCTAGTTTTGGTTATGGCGGTTATTGTTTGCCGAAAGACACCAAGCAACTTCTTGCCAACTATCAGGATGTACCTCAGAATATGATGTCTGCAATTGTAGAATCAAATAAGACTCGTAAGGATTATATTGCTGATGCAGTACTCCGTATGACTAGGTGGTATGGTTATTCTGAGAATAACGAATATAGCCATTCTGATATTTCTAACCAACCGCCAGTTGTTGGTGTGTACCGTTTGACAATGAAATCAAATTCAGACAATTTTCGCCAGTCCGCTATTCAGGGAGTCATGAAGCGTATAAAGGCTAAGGGTGCAGAAATCATCATTTATGAACCTACGCTTGAAAATGGTACATTGTTCTTTGGTAGTAAAGTTGTGAATAACTTAGAGGAATTTAAGGCAAGTAGCCATGCAATCATTGCTAATCGCTATGACGCTTGTCTTGATAATGTAAAAAACAAAGTTTATACACGAGATGTTTTTGGAAAAGATTAAACAGACAAAAGCTAAAATTAGTGCTTGAAATTATAAGCTTAAACGTGCGTAATTTATAACAATAATATCATAATTAATAATTATGGCTTACAGATATTTGCAATTTCCTAAGGACTCATTGTTCCTCGTCACTGGAGCTGCAGGTTTCATTGGCAGCAATCTTTGTGAAGCAATTCTCGAAATGGGGTATCGTGTACGTGCACTCGATGATCTCTCTACCGGTAAGCAGAAGAATATCGATATGTTCCTTGAAAATCCTCGTTATGAGTTTATCAAAGGAGATATCAAAGACCTTGATACCTGCATGAAAGCTTGTGAAGTCGTAGATTACGTTCTCCATCAGGCAGCATGGGGGTCAGTTCCTCGTTCCATCGAGATGCCACTGTTCTACTCTCTCAACAATATTCAGGGTACTCTCAATATGCTTGAAGCAGCTCGCCAGAATGGCGTAAAAAAATTTGTTTATGCATCTTCATCTTCTGTATATGGTGATGAACCTAACCTTCCTAAAAAAGAAGGTATTGAAGGTAATCTTCTCAGTCCGTATGCAGTCAGCAAGCGTTGTGACGAAGAGTGGGCTAAGCAGTATACCAAGCATTACGACCTTGACACCTACGGCATGCGCTACTTCAATGTCTTTGGTCGTCGTCAGGATCCGGATGGAGCTTATGCAGCAGTTATTCCTAAGTTCCTCAAACTTCTCATTAATGGTCAGAAGTGCCATATCAATGGCGATGGTAAACAGTCTCGTGACTTCACTTACATTGAGAACGTTATAGAGGCCAATCTCAAAGCATGTCTTGCGCCTTCTTCTGCTGCTGGTCAGGCATTCAACATCGCGTACGGTGGGCGCGAATACCTCATCGATATATACTACGGTCTCACCAAGGCCCTTGGTATAAATATGGAACCAGAGTTCGGTCCTGATCGTGCAGGTGATATCAAACATTCCAATGCCGATATCTCCAAGGCGAAGGAACTCCTCGGATATGATCCAGATTGGTCATTCGAAAGAGGTATCGGAGCTGCTATTGAATGGTACAAGAATAATTTGTGAAAAATAAAAACAACATGATAATGAAAGAGACAAAAATTTGTGTGATTGGCCTTGGTTATGTAGGCCTTCCACTTGCTCGCTTGTTTTCTACTAAGTACAAGACTGTGGGATTCGATATGAACATGAGGCGTTGCGAAGCCCTCATGGCCGGTCATGATGCTACCCTCGAGGTATCTGACGAGCTTCTCCAGGAAGCTATCAATAATCATAGTCTCGTATGTACAGCAGACATCGAACAGATTCGTGACTGTAACTTCTATGTAGTAGCTGTTCCTACTCCAGTTGACGAGAATAACAATCCTGACCTTACTCCTCTCTATGGTGCTTCTACCACTGTTGGTAAGGTTATCTCAAAGGGAGACGTTGTGGTTTATGAGTCAACTGTATATCCTGGTGTAACCGAGGACGAGTGTATCCCTGTAGTAGAGAAAATATCAGGTATGAAGTTTAACGAGGACTTTTTCGCTGGTTACTCTCCTGAACGTATCAACCCAGGTGACAAGAAGCATACTGTAGAGCATATCAAGAAGGTAACTTCAGGTTCTACTCCTGAGATTGGTCAGTATGTTAATGCAATTTATTCTTCAGTTATTATTGCTGGTACTCACCTCGCTCCAGCTATAAAGGTAGCTGAAGCTGCTAAGGTTATTGAGAACAGTCAGCGCGATATCAACATTGCCTTCGTCAATGAGCTTTCTCATATCTTCAATAAAATGGGTATCGATACGCTTGATGTACTCGAGGCTGCAGGTACCAAGTGGAATTTTCTTCCATTCCGTCCAGGTCTCGTAGGTGGTCACTGTATTGGGGTTGATCCTTACTACTTGGCACAGTGTGCTCAGCGCCATGGTCACAATCCTGAAATCATCCTTGCTGGCCGTCGCATGAACGATGGCATGGGTGAATATGTGGCCACTGAGACCGTTAAGCATATGCTCAAAAAGGGCATTCAGGTGCTCAACTCAAAGGTTATTATTCTCGGTTTCACCTTTAAGGAGAACTGTCCTGATGTTCGTAATACCAAGGTTATTGATATTTACACAGTTCTCAAGGAGTATAACGTCAATGTAACCGTTTATGATCCTTGGGCGAATTCTGCTATTGCTAAGTACGAGTATGGCATTGATGTAGTCAATGAACTTCCTGCAGAGAAATTCGATGCAGCCATAGCAGCCGTAGCACATAAAATATTTGAAGGTCTCGACATATTTGCTCTCCTCAAGGAAAAGCACGTCATCTTTGACGTGAAGTGTACTTTGGACCGTAGTATCATTGATGCTAGATTGTAAAGAATTAGCATTGATTGCCTAAGTGGAAGTAATGTTCGAAGTTCGATACTTCCTGTCAGTTCTTGAAAATATTCCTATTGATCCTTTTGTATTGGAATATTATCCAAATAAATGCTTAATCATACTTGTATAATATTTTAGAATTGAATGTATATAGTAAATAAAACAGTTAAAGGTATTTGAGGATGTGTCAAACTATAAAAAAAAGAATTAGATTATTCTTTGAAGAATTTAAGTCTGATGTTGGATATTTGATGTCACATACGTTTCTATATTCCATATATTTCAACTTTAGATATCTTCCTTTTAGGCAAGCCAAATATTTTCCCATTATAATACGTAATACAAAAATTATAGGACGACCGAAAATTACGATTGAATGTAATAATTGTTATTTTGGAATGATAAAGGTGGGGGGGGTAGGATATAATTTATGGGCTACCAAGAAGTCTATTCTAACCTTTTGGGATAATGGTTGCATCATATTCAGAGGAGATTGCAAGTTGGCTAATTCCTGTCATTTGCGTGTACTAAGATCAGGCTGTTTGACTTTTGGTAATAATTTCTATTCATCTTCAAATTTGAATATCCATTGTGCGGATAGCATGACGTTTGGTAATAATGTTACTTTAGGGTGGAATTGTACTTTGACAGATACAGATTATCACCACTACTATGATAATATTAAAAAAAAACTATCTCGTCCAAATAATCCAATTTTTATTGGAGATAACTGTTGGCTCGGTTTCAGTTGTATTGTGACAAAAGGAAGTATATTGAACAATCATACTATTGTTGGTGCAGGTTCTGTTATCTCTTGTAATTTTACTGACTCAAACATTATAATCAAAGGAAATCCTGCTCAAATAGTGCGAAGAGATGTTAGTATAGATGAGAAGAAGTTTTGGTAAGCATGAGTGGAGTAAAAAAGTTTCTTAGAGGAGTTGTTACTAGTTATATTTATATAATTATTACTTCGATAGTTGCCCTTTGGTTAACTCCGTATACGTTGAGCTTTATAGATAAGAGTCACTATGGCTATTATGTCTTATTAGCAGATATAATAACATGGGTGAATCTTCTTCAATTCGGTGTGTCTGGAGTATTTAATTCCAAAGCTGCTATGTGTATAGGAAAGAAAGATTATGTCAGTCTTCAGAAATATACAAGCACTGCTCAAATAATGCAAGGAACATCATCGGTACTTGTTTTGGTTATCGGATTGATATTAACATTGTTTATAGATAAAATAGTTGATACTACGGGCATTTCAAAGTTTGATGTTGTTACTACTTTTTTATTAGCATTGATTACTTCTGTGGTGACTATCTTTAAACAGCCATTGTCTGCCATATTAGTGGCTAATAAGCAAATTCACATTGACAACATCTTGCAGTTAGGTTTGTTTATTGTGCAAGCATTGTTTACTGTTCTTTTTTTGAATCTTGGCTATAGCATAGTTTCTTTGGCAGCGTCTCATCTTATAGCAGTGATAATAATTACATTTATTACTTACATTAGAGTGAAGAGGCTCCCATTTAAGTTGAATTTATTCCCAGGCGGATTTGATAAGGGTGTTTTTGTAGAAATGCTTTCTACTGGTTTGTGGTTTTCTGTAGGAAGTATCGGGCAGATATTTATTTATAAAGTAGATAAATTCTTTATAGGAAACTATATCTCGTTAAGCATTGTGACATCATACTATATTACCTCAAAGTTGTATGATTTTGCAAATGTCTTTTATTCAAATTTTGTGAATATATCAAGACCGTATTTCTCACAGTTATACGCAAAGGGGGAATCTGCTAAGCTAAGCCAATTATATGATACTTTCTTGAATGGTTCAATACTTTTGTTAGTGTTTATATGTTCTGCTATATATTTGGTTAATCCATGGTTTATTGGCTGGTGGATAAAGGGGGATCAAGCAGCTTATTTAGGTGATACGATAAGTTTTCTTATTGCCCTAAGTGTGATACTTCAATCTTCGATTTTAACTAATCGAGTATTATTAGTTTCAACTTTATACAAAGTAAAAAGTCAAGGGCTAACAAGGGTGATCGAAGGCACTGTGAAATTTCTATGTTCTATCTTTTTGATTTCAAAATATGGAATAATAGGTTTATTAATTAGCAGTATTATTTCGTGTATATCATGTTCTACAATAGTTATGAATTATCTATCTAATAAGGCACTCGACAGATCTATCAGATATCAGTTTGCTAATTATATTCCATACTTATCTTTGCTTATCCTACTTGCATTATGGCTTATTCCTAATAAGCTAGTTGGATTTTTTGTCTTATTGTCTTGCTACTTTGTATTAGCGTTAACCGTTAAAAAGAATCTATCTGTAGATACAGTTTTATTATTGAAATCAATTGTAAAACGTAAATAATATTAATATGAAAATCGTTGCAATCATTCCGGCGCGTTATAGTTCTACGCGTTTCCCAGGCAAGCCTCTTGCCGATATTTGTGGAAAACCTATGATTTGGTGGGTGTATAACCGTGTTTCTCAGGTTAAGCAGTTTTCCGATGTATTTGTTGCCATTGATGATGATCGTATTCGCATTGTATGCGAGGAGATGGGTATAAAGTATATAATGACTCGCAATGATCATCCGGAACATATCTCTCGTGTTCAGGAAGTGTCAGATAACATTCAGGCTGACCTGTATGTATGTGTGAACGGTGATGAACCACTTATTTCTCCTCATTGCATAGAACAAGCATTGCCTTTGTATAAACCGGAAGGAATCTTTTTCGGTGGAGCAATGCGAAAAATGTCGGATGCTGCAGAAACAATAGATTTATCTCGTATCAAAGTCGTTGTTTCTGATACAGGTCGTTGTTTGTATATGACTCGTACTCCGGCTCCTTATCCTAAGGGTACACTAATGTTTGCATATAACAAGTATGTTGGCATTGAATGCTTTACTAAGGATGCTCTTGATTTCTTCGTAAGCACGCCTCAAGCTAATTTGGAGCGAATTGAGGATATTGATCATCTCCGTTTCTTAGAGCACGGCCAGGAACTCCATTTCACCTATGTGGATTCTGAGTCAATTTCAGTAGATACTCCTAAGGATTTGGAGAAGGTGAGACTCTTAATGGAAAAAGAATTTAATATTAAATAGTGACATGACAAAGACTCAAATACTTGATTGTACCCTCAGAGATGGAGGATACGTCAACGACTTTCAATTTGGCAAAAGAGGAATTGCTAAAATAATAGAACAGCTCACGTTGGCTGGTGTAGATATTATCGAAACCGGTTTTCTTGAGGATGGCGAATATGATGAAGAAGCCTCAATTTACAATACTGTTGAGCAGATTTCTTCTGTACTTCCAGCAGACCACAAACGTTCTATGTATGTGGCTATGGCTTGTTATGGTGAGTATAATTTGAATCAGCTTACTCCTTATGACGGAACCTCTGTAGATGGTATTCGTGTAACTTTCCACTACAACGAAATAGAAGAGGCCTTGGAGTATTGCCGTAAAATTCAGAACAAAGGCTATAAGGTTTTTGTTCAGCCTGTAGGAACCTCAAGCTATACAGACGAGCAGCTTCTTTCTCTTATACACAAGGTGAATGAGATGCGCCCTTATGCTTTCTACCTTGTAGATACCTTAGGGCTTATGCACAAGGATGAAGTATTGAGATTCTTCTATCTCATTAACCATAATCTTGCTAAAGGTATCAATATGGGATTTCACTCTCATAACAACCTCCAGTTATCCTTCTCCAACTGTCAAGCTTTGGCTTTAGTTGGGAGTGATCGCATAATTTCGCTTGATTCCTCAGTTTATGGCATGGGGCGAGGTGCTGGTAACCTCAACACTGAGCTGATGGCCAACTATCTTAATGAGCATTTTGATGCCAATTATGAGATTGAGCCTATTCTTGAGGTTGTAGATGAGTTCATCGTGAAGATCAAGGAGGAGCATGAATGGGGTTATAGTGTACCTTACTATTTGGCAGCTATCAATGGATGCCATCCGAATTACGCTTCCTACCTCAGCAGCAAGAATACGTTGAACGTGAAAAGTATATCAAACATTCTTCACATGATAGAGCCTGAGAGACGTTCGCTTTTCGACAAAAAAGTTGCTGAAGAAAAATATCTTGAGTATCAAGCCCATGAAATTGATGATTCAGCGGCTATTGAGCAAATTAAGCAGACAATTGAAGGCAAGAATGTACTATTGTTGGCTCCAGGAGCATCATTGAATGAAAATGTTGATAAGATAACTACTTTAGCAACTGAGAAAGATTGTGTAGTAATCAGCGTATCATTTGTTCCGAACTTCATAGACTGTGGTTTTGTATTCCTCTGCAATTTGAAGAGATATAAGACCTCGTTCAATCCTACACAGAAGCAAATTAACTTGATTCACACTTCGAATATTGAGGTGGAGGAAACTGACAAGATAACGGTAAACTATTCTTCACTGTTGAATGCTGATGATGCCATTCGGGACAATACAAGCTTGATGTTATTGAACCTGCTGACCAAATTGGCTCCAGCTAAGGTATTTGTTGCAGGTATGGATGGATATGCAGTTAACAATTCCAACTATTATCAGGAGCGACTGACAATGAAGCATGATGCAGAACAAGCTCACAGGCTGAATGATGCTATCAGCAAACGCCTTGAGCAACTCAGTAACTTGCTTAATATTGAATTCATCACCCCAACTCTTTACATGAAGTAAAAGACTATGGATATTTGTAGAGATATATATGCAATCATCAAGAGTAACTTGAACGAGATTCTTTCATTCCGTTCTACAGGTACTCTTAAGCTAGATAATACTTTTGTATCGAAGGGTGACTTACTTTGTGAATCCCTAGTATTCGGATATTTGAAGGACAACCTCACTGATTATATTGTGATTAGTGAGGAGTCAAGTAACGATCTTTCTCGCATTGACGAAGTTGAGTATGTTATTACGGTTGACCCTATTGATGGGACAGAGAACTTTGTTTCCGGTTTGAAGGAATGGGGGATGGGTGTTAGTGTCTATCGCCAAGGCAAGCATTATCAGTCAATGATGGCACTACCAGAATTAGATATTTTTCTTTGTACAGGAGATAATATTGACCGAATACCTAATTCGCGAATTTGTGGGCTTTCATCCTATATGACTCCGGAGGATTTTGAACAATTGGGCAAAGGCTTTGAGTTCCGTATTATGGGCTGTTGTATGTATAATATGTACAATGTTATCCATGGTAGCTATAAACAGTTCCAACATCTCAAAGGATGTTATTCATGGGATATTCTTCCAGGCGTGAATTTGGCGCTCGAGCATGGACTTAATGTTACTATTGATGATAATAGCTATAATGGTGAGTTTTTAGCACCAGGTGTGAAGTATCGTTTTATGATCAAATAAATATGAAACACATTTTTTATGTGCATTCTTATGTGACATATCTTGTTGTATTAGGAGTAGTAGAACATGAAAGGATATCAGACGATGATGTATTTCTTATTATGGCACGAGGTGCAGTAAATCAGACTCGTTTTGCAAGTATGGATATCAATGAGAAATATCCTAGTCTATTCGGAGTGCCATGCTATGGTAAGAATCTGTTTTATATAAAACACTATAGAAGTATTAAAGCATTTGACAAGGAGATTCGAGACATTTGTTGTAACTATACTTATATATGTTATATTCCATCTGATAGCCATTTTTTTCAGCAATTGTTGTCTTCTCATTCTAAATGTGTTAAAATTAATTTTCTCGAAGAAGGTCTGTTCTCGTATAATGATGAATTCAGGAAAAAAAAATGGCCATTTAATGGATTAAAGGGGATAATTAAAAGATATTTATATACAGGAAACAGAAATCATAATCCTTTGTCTATTGTTTCTTCTGCCACTTTATATACATTGTTTAGTATCGACAATTATAAGGGACCGCTAAGCAAGAAGTGCGTTATGCCCAATCTTCAGGAAATAAAATATGATGGTATAAAACTTAGAAATGCCAATGTCTTGATGATGAATGCTTTTAAAGATGCTTCATCAATTGTTATCTCTAATTTATTGTCAGTTATTGAGCATTTCGCTAAAGATAAAAAGGCTAAAAATGAAAAGGTTTATATAAAGCACCACCCATATTCGGATAACATATTTCGAGAGGAAGTTGAATCAATTTTTATACGTCACGGGGTTGAACATGAGGTCTTGAGTAATAGGTTAAATACAGAATTAATGCTATTTAATTCAGAAAATCTATCAATTTATGGTTTCTTCTCTGCTGCCATGTTGTATGGAGCATTGATGGGGCATACGGCAATATCTTTTGTTGACTTGTTTAAATCTACATCGAAAGAATGTGAAGATTATCTAATAAATAAATTCCATATCCCTAGTATTTTTTTAAATAACTCACAAAACTATTATTAAATATGAATCCTAAAGCAATATTGTTGAAGCCATTTCTTTTGATTTTATATAAAAAAGTTTTAAAGTCTGAATGTTGTCAAGCTGTAACAGAAGACCTGCACTTTTGGTCTGTTAAAACGTATGGGGAAATAAAACCGGAAAAGCAGTTCTTCTTGTCGAAGATGCTTGCGGACCCTAAGTTTCGCACTTTGTTTTATCACAGATTTAAATGTGGTTTGTTATTAAAAAAAGTATTACCTCCAGCTAATTTGCTATCTATTAGACCAAACTTCACAGAGATTGCTCCTGGTGGTTTATTTCTCGTTCATCCATGGTGTACTAGAATTGGCGCAAGAAGAATAGGTAAGAATTGCATTATTCGACAGAATACAACGATAGGTACAAATGGACGACCTGGTATGGATGATTTGACACCTATTATTGGAAATAATGTCGACATTGGTTGCATGTGTGGCATTTTTGGAGATATAACTATAGGTGATAATGTAAAAATCGGTGCTGGGACTATTTTGGTTAAGAGTGTTCCTAATAACTGTGTTGTAGTTGGAAATCCTGCCAGGATCATTAGAAAGGACGGATTAAGAGTAGACTTATTACTATGATACCTAAAGTAATTCATTATTGCTGGTTTGGTAGAAATCCTCTGCCTCCGTTAGCATTAAAATGTATTGAAAGTTGGAAAAAATTCTTTCCTGATTATGAAATCAAGGAGTGGAATGAAGATAACTTTGATATAAATATAATTCCGTATACAAAGGAAGCGTATGAAGCTAAGAAATATGCATTTGTGAGTGATTATGCTCGTTTTTGGATTCTATATCAGTATGGTGGAGTGTACTTTGATACAGATGTAGAGGTAATTAAGGATATGAGATCGCTTGTTGTGTGCGGAAACTTTATGGGTAAAGAGATTGGTGCACTTATGAAGACGAAGAATGGTAATGAGGTTGCATGTGTTAATCCTGGGCTGGGTTTAGCAGCTTCAAAAGGAAATCTTTTCCTAAAAGATGCGCTTAATGAGTATTTGAGCAGGCACTTTTTTATGCCTAACGGTGATTTAAACACAAAGACAATTGTTACTACTACTACAGAGATGCTAGTTGAAAGAGGCTATAAGTCTATGTGTAGAATAGAAAAATTGGATGACTGGACCATATATCCGGAAGAGTATTTCTGTCCAAAGAACTACTATACAGGAGAATTGAATATTACAGAACAGTCATATTGTATTCACCATTACGATGCTTCATGGAAGTCTAAGAAGGACAAGGCTAAGAAAGAGATTATTAGACTCCTTGGAAATAGATTAACGAATTTTATCGTAAAAATCAAACATCTCTTATGATAGACATAATTATTGCTACATATAATCGACCTCATGTTATCTGTGAGCTTGTAGATGATATCCTAAGGAGACAGATAGAAATAGTTAATAAAATAATTGTGGTTGATTCATCGGATGAGCAAAACATAGATCTCAAAAATAAACCCAAAGTTCGTTATGTACATTCGACACATAAGAATCAGCCATATCAAAGGTATCTCGGATTTTGCATTGCGGAAGCTCCCTATCTATTGTATCTAGATGATGATATGCAGCTTTTGGATAGTGATATTTTCAATCGGATTGAGCTCACATTCCATAACAAAAAGATTTCTGGTATTAATCTTCTTTTCACAAATAAGAATGATTTTCTAAGTAATGTTGACAAACACTCCTATCGCCATGTGCCTCAATGGATGATTAAAGCTTTGCATTGGATTACTGCCAATCCTGAACTTGAAAATGGAAAATATTGGTATTGTGGTTGTAGAGGGAAGCGTGTAAACAATGAGTTTTCTGAGTATTTCTCTGGTGGTGCTTTCTCTGCCAGACGTGATTATTTGTATCTGAACTTTGATTTTGGACTATGCTCATTGTTTGAAAAACGAATAGGTATGGGTGAAGATATGATTCTTGCTTATACCTTGTCAAAACAAGGGAAGATATTTAATTTGCCGAAGTCATATTTCTTTCATAATGATACAGGCACTAGTTCCTATACGGCTAATAATGAAGCTTATAATTACCGTGTAGCTTATTCACGACTCTATTTGTCACTACAGTATGCAAGACTGAATGATAAGGGGAAAATTAAGGCTACAATAATCACAATGTGGTATCATCTGTGGAGAATATTGGGTTTACTGATAATTTGTATGACTAAGCATAATGTAGGTTTTGCTGGATTAGCGGCATATGCTAAAGGCGTTTTTGATTCATTTGCATTGTTGTCTGTGCAAAATAGAGATGAGTATTGGAAACAAGAGATTATAGAAAATATTCGTAAATATGCTTAGCAAGTCTGAAAATAATATTATATGTTTACTCTTTTTTGCCTCGATAATGGTATTTGTTAATATTGGAGGTGTTTCGTGCTCTCTACCTATTGGTGTTTATGCTCTACTGAAGTTCTATTTCAGGCCGAAACCTTCACTTTTTAGTAAACATATTAAATGGTTGAGTTATCTCTTTTTGGTGGGTGTAATATCGAGTATATTTTCATCGGTCTCTTTTCAATTTAGAAATGCATACTTTCTTGTTCAGTTTCTTTATTGGCTATTACTGGCAAGAACAATAGGATCACTATATCCAGTGATTGATAAGAAACAGATGTCTTGGACTATAGCATTGGGATGTAGTATTCTTGGTGCGTGTAACCTTTTTGGGGGATTAGGTACTCAGAATAGTGTTGCTTTTATACTCGTAGTTCTAGGGCCGTTGGGGATGTATGGCTTGAATAATAGACACTGGCAGTTATTTTACGGTATATTGCTTTGGGGGTTGATGTTGTTTAATGAGTCAAGGTCTGGATTAGTGATTCTCACGGTAGAACTTTTGTTCATAATGTGCCTATATGTTTCGAAAACTAGAATTAAGCAAATAGCTATTGTGTTATCCGTACTTATTGGGGTATTCGTAATGTCTCCTCAGTTGAGAAAAATTGTAGGTAATGTGATTGAACCCTATAACGGAGAGATGGCTTTGCTTTTGACTGATCCGGAACAGGTGCAGGCCTATGATAAGTCTTGGATCCAGAGACAAGTTCAAGTGCAGAAAGGTATTCAGATTTTCGAAGAATATCCTGTCATTGGAATTGGTGCGAATAATTTTACTCCAATGGATATTCGTATTAACGAGAATGCGATTAGTAATAAGGTAGATGCGAATGCACTTCAAGCAGTTATGAAAAGATCGGATAACAGGTCTACGCACAATACGTATATCACTTTGCTGTCGGAATTTGGTGTTATTGGTACAACCTTGTGGATTTTATTCATTTTCCCATTTCTGTGGCTAATGTATAAACGGCTGAAGACTATTAATGACTTTGAATATATGATTTTGGTTACTACAATAGGTATGTCAGTGTATTTTTATACTATTGCTGCCCTATACGGAACAGTTGCTTGGTTGTTCTATGGCTTAATTTATGGTTGCTACAAGGAAAATTCTAACAAAGTATTATGAAACTAGCATTTTATTATCATCTTGAAGTTGCAATACATAATAATACAGTATGTATTCCGTCACTTTTAGGTGTTTTTATTGATAATCTCGCTCAACAAATTGAAAAGTTTTATTTATTTGCTCATACGACAGATTATGATGCAAGCATCCATGATTATGCGATGTATATGGACAAGGTAGAACTTGTCGATTTAGGTCCGAAATTCAACTTCCCTAATCGTCTGTTCAGGGGGAATCCTAAATTAAAAGAAATTTCTAGCATTATAGAATTTGATGTCCTATTGGTTCGTGCTCCGACTCCATTAGCTCCTTGGCTATTCCATTTTTTCAAGAAAAAGCCGATATCATTCTTGTTAGTTGGTGATTACAGCCAGATTCCATCTACTTTCAGAAGTCGTTTGCTTACAGGTGTTTATGAGATTGTTATGAACCATTTTGTGATACCGAACTGTAAAGTCTTGGTAAATTCAAAAGCACTTTTTAATAAATATTCTGGTATTGCAAAGAGTGTAGAAGAAGTGAGAACTACGACTATAACTAATTCGGATTTTTTCTATCGTTCTGATACCTGCCAAAATGACAAGAAGCATCTGTTATATGTTGGTCGGTATGATTGGGCAAAGGGTTTTGAAGAACTATTTTGTGCTGTTGCACAATTGCAAAAAGAGAGACATGATATGATCCTACATCTAGTTGGCTGGGATGATACGCCTAATAAACATATCCAAAAAGAGATGGAGCATAGAATTTCTGAATTGGGAATATCAGATGTTGTTATTTGGGAAGGGAAAAAGAGTATAGGCATTGAGCTTAATTCAATGTATCGTAAATCAGATATTTTTGTTTTACCATCATATTCAGAGGGAATGCCAAGGTGTATATGGGAAGCAATGGCAAATAGTTTACCAGTAGTTGCCAGTGCCGTCGGAGGTGTGCCTTATAATATTGCAGACAGAAAGGATGCTCTGTTGATCTCTCCTCATGATACAAAGGCACTAATCCGAGCTCTTTCAGAGTTGTTAAGTAATCAAGAAATGCGGCAGGATTTAATAAAGAATGGATATATCAAAGCTAAAGATGCGATCCTTGAAGTTAGTAATTCCAGAATTATACAATGCTTAAAGAGATTTTTTGATGTGGAATAATATAAGATATTCAATTCCTTTGCATTTATTGTTACGTTTGACAAGTTGGTTTCCTGATAATTTATGCTTCACAAAATTGCGTGGATGATTAGTACATTTTTTTCTTTAAGAGTTGTGGAAGAAGTTTCAGATAAGTATTTTTATAATCCTTCTGAAATATCATTTGGTGACAATGTTCATGTGATCTATGGATGTTGGTTTTGCAGAATCAGGGATAGTGTTTGATGATAAAGTTGTAGTTGAGTTAATGCATTTGTATCTAGAAAATTCCGGTGTGGTTCTCCTAAGAATGCCTCTATCTATATTGGTCTTGGCAGTGGGATTGGTTATATATTGTACAATTACTGCTGGTGCAAATATTGGTACGAAGGCTTTAGGTGTAAAGCCAGTAGTAAGCAGTGTAGAATCTGATAGTTTATATGCGGGTAGTCCTGCAAAGTATATAAAAGAAGTTTGATAAATACCTTTGATTTATGGAATCTCGAGTTTTATTAATAGGAAATTTCCTCTCTGGGATACAGGGAACAGTAGGGCCAACCGAGTTGATGGGCAAACGTTATAGGCAAGAAGGAAAGTCTGTCATGATGTCTTCTTCTAGAAGTAATAAGGTCCTGCGTTTGCTAGAAATGTCTTGGAAGACCTTCTTGGGTAAATATGATACTGTATTAATAGATGTTTATAGCAGTACTGCGCTTATATTTGCAAATATTACTTCTTATCTTGCCTATTTACGGAAGAAAAAGATAGTTTTGGTTTTACATGGTGGAGGTTTGGTTGATGTATATAAGGAAAAGGTATCATATATCAATAATTTGTTCAATCGCGCTACTTACATAGTTACACCTTCTCAGTTTCTCAAGAACTTTTTTGTAAACAATGGTTTTAATGTTCAATATGTACCAAATACAATAAAACTTGATTTATTTACATTTAAAAAGCAACGTCCTAACAAGCATCGTATATTGTGGGTGCGTGCATTTACAAAGAACTATAATCCGGATGTAGCTGTATGTACGTTTAATGAAGTTTTGAAAAAGTATTCGGATGCTACAATGACGATGGTTGGACCAGATAAAGGTAATCTTAGTCAGATTATGGATTTAATCAGAGACTTGAAGCTTGAAGATAAGATACATCTGACAGGACGAGTAGAGAATTCTAAGTTGCCAGAATACTACCAGAATCATGATGTGTATTTAAATACCACTTCATACGAGAGTTTTGGTGTTGCATTATTGGAAGCTGCAGCTTGTGGACTTCCTATAGTATCAACCTCAGTAGGAGAAATTCCTTTAATATGGTCACATGGTAAAGACATCTTACTGTCTAAAAATATAGTGGCATCAGAGTTGGCAGAACAAATTAGTGTTTTGTTTGAACAAACAGAATTGTATAACACTATCCAATTGAATGCGTTCAAAAAGTCCCATACTTTCTCTTGGAACAATGTCTCCAGAAAATGGAATGAACTTCTCGGATTTATGTAATCAACTTCATATATGATGCATCGTTTGATATATAAACTTGGGGTTGCTAAGCGCAATCCTTCACTTTTCCCTTATTTTTCATTTCTTCAAGAATCTGATAAGTGGAGTAGGGAAAAATTGGTACAACATCAGTTAAAGCAGTTGCAGAAGTTAATAAAGTTTGCCTATGAAAACTCCCCATACTATACAAATGTCTTTAATCAGATTGGATTACGCCCAGAAGATATAAATAGCATCAAGGATTTGAAAAGAATCCCTCTAGTAGACAAATCTGTTCTTATTAATCATAACAAAGAGATTCAATCCCTTTACGCATTCGAATCGACTCACTTAGTAGAAACTTCCGGTACAAGTGGGCAGGTTCTCCATTTTTATAGAAACGAAGAATGGGATTCATGTAACCGAGCATCAATTATGCGAGGGTATTCATGGTATAGTGTAAATCCTTGGGATCGGAATGGATATTTTTGGGGATATAATACGGATCCTGGTAAAAGGCGTAAAACAGAAGCCTTAGACTGGTTGCAGAATAGATTTAGAATGTTCTCTTATAGTGAAAATGAAATTCGTAAATTTACTTCAAAACTGAAAGAGGCAACATTTATATCCGGTTATTCCTCAATGATATATGAGGTTGCCAAACTTGCAAATAAGATGGGACTATCAGGTTCTTTTAATCTAAAGATGGTGAAAGGAACATCCGAAAAGATTTACGATTCATATCAGGAAGAGGTCCAAAAAGCTTTCGGACAAAAGATGATAAGCGAATACGGAGCTACCGAGGCTGGTATCATTGCCTTTGAATGTCCTGAGGGATATATGCATATTAATATGGAAAATGTAATCCTGGAGGAAGTCGATGGAGAGGCAGTTGTTACGAATTTGAATTCGTACTCTTTCCCTATAATCAGATATAAGATAGGTGATTCCATTAAATTGGCTCCGAAGAATTTTAGGTGTACATGTGGACGCGAACATGACGTTCTTTTAGAAGTTCTCGGACGTGTAGGAAAACGAGTTGAGGGTAAATCTAATAATTACCCGAGCCTCACATTCTATTATGTATTTAAGAACCTCACTTTTACCAAAGGGATAACTCTCAACTATCAAGCAGTGCAGAATGAAATAGGTAAGATTATTATTAAGATTGAACAATCATCATCAGAATATGAGAGTGATGTCCGCAGCGAGTTAGATAAATATTTCAAGGATGATATTGACTTTGAAATTCGTTGGGGACAGAAACTCCATATGATGAATGGAAAACTGAAAGATTTTATTACAACATTGAACTAGAATTATGCAAGATTTAGTATCTATCATTACTCCAACATATAACTCTGCGGATTTTATTGCAGAGACAATAGAATGCATATTAGCTCAGACCTATCAGAATTGGGAGTTACTGATTACAGATGATTGTTCGTCTGATAATACGGTAGAGATTGTTTTGAGTTATGCTCAAAAGGACAAGAGAATAAGGCTGTTTCGTCTTGAGACGAATTCGGGAGGAGGAGTTTCTCGCAATAATAGTATTAAGGAGGCTAATGGTCGTTACATCGCCTTTTGTGATAGTGATGACCGCTGGACAAAAAATAAACTTGAAGTGCAGGTTGCGTTTATGAAGGAGAAAGATATAGCTTTCTCTTATGGTTCGTATATGCTATGTGATGAAGACGATAAGGAGTTGGGTATAAATATTTGCTTAAGTAAGTTAACATACACTCGAATCTTGATGGATAATTTTGTAGGCTGTTTGTCTGCGATGTATGATACCTTAAAGATAGGTAAAATATATATGCCAACGATTCGCAAACGTCAGGATTGGGGGTTATGGATCTCTATACTAAAAAAATGCAGAGTTGGATTCGGAGTAAAACAACCGATTGGCTATTATCGAATCCGTAAAAATTCTGTTTCAAGTAATAAGTATTCACTTATCAGATATCATGCTATGTTGTACCATCAGATGTTGCCGATGCCAATATTTTGGGGGTATGCTATGTATTTCTTTGTAAATGTGCCGACTTATTTATTAAAAAGTTTAAGAACAAAATTGATAAATTTATGATATTTAGAGCTTGTTTAAAAATGGTTGAAGTAAGCATTTAATAATGGCTTTAAATTAAAAGTTCTACCTTCGTTGCGAACAAAAATTAGAAATTATGTATAGTAACGAAGATATTGAAAGGTTTTACTTTCAGTATTAATAAATGGGGCTTTGGCTCATGGAGAATCTTTCCAGTTCTTCTGTGTGAGGAATAAAATTCCTTATATCATTTTTCAGAAATGGTATAAAGATCCCCCATATAAACGTAATTGAATTCAAAGTTGACGACATAGCGGTTAATGAAGATGAAGTTGCTGATCTCTCGGGCTCTACTCCTCATAAAACATTCGGTAGTGTTAATAGTCCTATTCAAATATGGGTTGATCTCTGTATAAATAATGGCCTTTATTTATTCCAAAAGAATTTTAACTACCCGGATTTAGTTTGCATAGTAGGGAAGCTGGAGGGTTTATGCTGAGTGTGACAGGTCTGAATCATTTCTGTTATGTCCGTGATTTTACAGACATGCGTTGCAAGTATCATCGAGTGTTGTCCATCATACGTGAACAGTTTCACCGTGAGCCGGAGGATGGTAATTTCTTTATTGTCATGTCCTGTAATCGTAAAATAGTGCGTATGTTTCCATTTGATAGCCGTTTTTATAGTTTGTTCGGAAAGGATTATGTATTAGGATGTTATCTCCTTATAGTATTGCAAATAAAAGGGTTGAATCTGATTGGACTGCAACATATAATTGAATCAAAAATAGGGTTATTGAGTAGGTTTTCCTACTCAGTAACTCCAATAAATGATAGTGAAGGTGTGTTAGAGGATCAAAAAGACCGATATCTTCAATATTTGGTCGAACAGAACCAGAATTTAAGGTTGGGGAGAAGGTTATGCAACTTGTTCTGGAAGATTTCATGGTTAAGCGGAAAGAACATGAAGAAAAAATGACTGCTTTATGTCTGAACAGGCCACGATAAAGGAAGAACTGCTTGAGGAACGTAAAAAGCATAAGTCTGCTGAGCCTAAAGCCTAGTTTTTTCAATAAAAGCTGGATTATATCAATTTGGGACATTTGGGTGACAGACGGCAGAAGGTAAGGAAGAAAACGTCTACCGGAGCTTCTAAAAGGCTGGAAGTGGATCGTGAAAATGAGAAAGAAGAATTTGATGGAACAGAAGATAGATCTGCTGGTTCGTGAGAATGGTATTGGCTATTGTGAATGGCCTGAAAAATGGGACAAGATGGCTTTGGCAGAAATGGGTAAGAGGGTGCGTGCGTTGGCGGAGACTGAATATCAGAAAGTGTAATATTAGATAAATTTTTGAAAGTGATATAATGGAGAAATTACTTTTCACCGGTGGAACGGGCTTTTTAGGAAAGAATGTCCGTCCAATATTGGATAAGATGTATGAGGTGACTACTTGCGGTATCACCCCTGATAATATGATCAAGGTGAATTTGGCAAAGGAGACTCCTCAGTTGAAGCAACATTATGATGTGGTATTACATGCTTGCGGTAAGGCTCATGTAGTGCCCAAAACTGAAGCAGAGAAGCAGTCGTTCTTTGATGTAAACTATACAGGAACAATCCATTTGTGTAATGCACTAGAAAAGGTGGGGACGCCTAAGGCTCTTGTTTTCATCAGTACTGTAGCTGTATATGGTTGCGAATTTGGTGAACTAATAACTGAAGAGCATTCGTTGGAAGGTAACACTCCATACGCTAAGAGTAAGATTCAGGCTGAAGAGTATCTGACTAAATGGTGTAAAAAACACAATGTTGTTCTGGGAATTCTTCGTCCTTCACTTCTCGCTGGTAAGGACGCTCCAGGTAATCTTGGTGCTATGTTGAATGGTGTGAAGAAAGGTTTCTACATGAATATTGCCGGAGGTAAGGTGATAAAGAGCATTTTGATGGCAGAAGATATTGTTCGCATCATGCCTGCTTTAATTAAGAAAGGGGGAGTATATAATGTATGCGATACATTCCAGCCAACTTTTGGTCAGATTAGTGAGTCGGTTGCAAATCAGTTGGGCAAGGGTAAGCCTATTAGTATTCCATTGTGGATGGCTAAGTGTATGGCTTTAGTTGGCGATTTTTTAGGCTCAAAAGCTCCCATAAATAGTTACAAACTGGAGAAGATGACCAAGAGTCTTACTTTTAGTAATGAAAAAGCACGTAGGGAACTTGATTGGGAACCGTTGGATGTACTAACAAATTATAAAATCTGAAGTGAAAAAGGAAACAAAATTTTATTTTGTCTTATTCATAAAGCATTACTTTTGAGATTTTTGATGACTATAATCTTCAAAATGTACCTATAATTATAGACAAAAACATTTCATTAGATATATTCAGACATAACTAGTCCTATGACAACATACATTATTATTTTTATTTTACTTCTCGTTACAGAACTCGCCTATTTTCGTCTTGCGGAGAAATGTAATATTATTGATAAACCCAATGAACGGTCATCACATTTTACGATTGTTTTGCGTGGAGGTGGTATAATTTTCTTGATTGGTGTATGGGTATGGAGTACGTTTTTCGGGTTTCAATATCCTTGGTTCCTAGTAGGACTGACACTGGTGGCAGGTGTGAGTTTTGTAGATGACATTCATTCATTGCCGGATTCTGTGAGATTAGTGATACAGTTTGTTGCTGCGTCAATGGCTTTTTATCAGTTGGGTATATTGCATTGGTCAATGTGGTGGATAATACTATTTGCGCTAATAATATATGTGGGTGCAACGAATGTAATAAACTTCATGGATGGAATCAATGGTATTACAGCAGGATACTCTTTGGCTGTATTGGTACCGTTAGCATTGGTGAATATGAATGGTGTTTTTGTTGAACAGAGTTTAATTATATCTACGATTCTTGCTTCACTGGTATTTTGTATTTTCAATTTCCGTCCAAAAGGAAAGGCTAAATGTTTTGCTGGGGATGTTGGCTCTATTGGTATTGCTTTTATCATTCTGTTTCTGTTGGGCAATATGATAATTAAGACCACAGATATTACTTGGCTGATATTTTTATTAGTATATGGAGTGGACGGATGCTTGACAATTATTCATCGTATTATGCTGCATGAGAATCTGGGTGAGGCACACCGTAAGCACGCCTATCAGATTATGGCTAATGAATTAAAGATTGGACATGTGAAGGTGACATCTCTGTATATGGTTATGCAGTTATTGATTTCTCTTGGATTTATCTATCTCTGTCCCAATACAGTGTTTGCTCACTGGCTGTATTTGGTTACTACATTGGTTGTAGTAGCTATTACTTACATCTTGTTTATGAAAAAATACTACCATTTACATGAGGAATATCTCGCATCATTGAAAAAATAATAGTTATGGAATTTGATAAAGAATTTTTGGGAAAATTATTGGAACAGGCTATAGAGAATCCACGTTTGCGCCAGAACTTTGACTTGCGCACATCATTTGCCGACACCAGCCAACGTATGCTCAACGCCTTGCAACCACAAACAGAAGTGCCTATTCATCGGCATGAAAAGACAGCGGAAACTGTAATATGTCTTGTCGGTAAATTAGAAGAAATTATCTATGAAGAAGTGAATGAATACGTTCATGAGGCAACTTCCTGTTGTGATGATGTGATAAGACAAAAAAGTTTTAAAGAAGTTTCACGTCAAATACTATCTCCTGCAGAAGGTAAATTCGGTATCCAAATACCTGCAGGGGCGTGGCATACGATAAATGTTATAGAGCCTTCTGTTATTTTTGAAGCAAAAGACGGGGCATATAATGAATCTGGAAAATACAACAGATAAAAAGTGATTGAGTTTTAATAACGATAGAATAAAAAACAATAGAAGTATATGAAGAGAATAAAACAACTAGGTTATTATGTATTGGCAGCTTTTCTGTTAACAGCCTGCCAGTCTTACAAAAAAGTACCTTACCTACAGGATGCTGAAGTGGTATTGTACAGTACTCAGGATACGCAGCTTTATGACGCAAAGATTATGCCAAAGGATTTGTTAACCATTGTGGTTTCGTGTACAAGTCCCGAACTGGCAGCTCCCTTCAATTTGACGGTAGCTACGCAGGGTAATACCAATTTAAGTTCTACAACTACCCAGCCTGTTCTGCAGCAATATCTGGTTGATAATGACGGTAATATCAATTTCCCTGTATTGGGTGAACTTCATGTTGGTGGACTGACCAAGAAGGCAACTGAACAGATGATTGTGGAAAAACTGAAACCTTATATTAAGGAGATACCTATTGTGACAGTACGTATGGTGAATTATAAGATTTCCGTGATCGGAGAAGTTGCCCGTCCCGGTACATTTACGATTTCTAATGAGAAAGTGAACATCTTGGAAGCTCTGGCTATGGCTGGTGATATGACTGTATACGGTCTACGTGATGATGTTAAGTTAATACGGGAGGATGCTAATGGAAAGCAGGAAATTATTCCGTTGGATCTGAATAAAGCGGAGACTATTCTCTCTCCTTATTATTATTTACAACAGAATGATATCATTTATGTGACTCCCAATAAGGCGAAAGCACGAAATTCAGATGTCGGAAACAGTACAAGCTTATGGTTCTCTGCTACTTCGATCCTTGTTTCCATTGCTAGTTTGTTGTTTAACATCTTGAAATAAAAAGAAAGAGTTATGAAGGAAGAAAATCAAAACGTGAAGGGACGTGAAAGGACTGAGGAGCAGATCGATTTCCGGGCATTGCTTTTTAAATATATTATTCATTGGCCTTGGTTTATAGGTGCTGTGTTGTTATGTCTTGTTGGTGCGTGGTTTTATCTGCATTGGGCTACCCCTATTTATAATATTTCAGCCACTGTTCTAATAAAAGATGAGAAGAAAGGCGGAGGTACAGGACTTTCCTCGGAATTGGAGGATATGGGGTTAAGTGGGGTGATGACTTCTTCTAAGAATATAGACAATGAACTAGAAGTCTTGCGTTCGAAAACACTTGTAAAAGAGGTTGTTAATCAATTAAACCTGTATATAACTTATGCAGATGAGGATGAATTTCCTGCTAAAGGTTTATACAAGACGTCTCCGGTACAAGTGAGTTTGACGCCTCAGGAGGCTGAGAAACTAAGTTCTCCGATGGTAGTGGAAATGACACTACAGCCTAAAGGTAGTATGGATGTGAATGTGACTGTAGGTGAGAAAGGATATCAGAAGCACTTTGAGAAACTGCCTGCTATCTTCCCGACTGATGAGGGTACGCTGGCTTTCTTTCAGGAAGTTGATTCGGTAACTTTGCAGGATGGAACGAAAGTTCCTCGGATAGAGAAGAATGTACGTCATATAATTGCGACTATCAACAAACCAATGAGAGTGGCAAAAGATTATTGTAACAGCCTGTCTATTGCTCCGACTTCTAAAACTACTTCTGTGGCCGTGATTTCGTTAAAAAATTCTAGTTTGCAACGTGGGCAGGATTTTATCAACCAGTTGCTTGAAATGTATAATCGCAATACAAACAATGATAAAAATGAAATTGCCCAAAAGACAGCTGAGTTTATTGATGAACGTATTAGCATTATCTCAAAAGAACTAGGAAGTACAGAAGCGGATTTAGAAACTTTTAAGCGTGATGCTGGTATCACGGATTTGTCGAGTGAAGCTCAGATCGCTTTGGCCGGTAATGCCGAATATGAAAAGAAGAGTGTGGAGAACCGTACTCAAATCAGCTTGGTAAATGACTTGCGCAAGTATCTGCGAGGTAATGAATACGAAGTATTGCCGAGTAATGTGGGCTTACAGGATGCTGCCTTGATTGGTGCGATTGAACGTTATAATGAAATGCTGGTGGAGCGCAAACGTCTGCTGCGTACATCAACAGAGAATAACCCTGCTATTGTGAATCTGGATACGAGTATCCGTGCTATGAAAGCCAATGTACAGGCTACCCTTGAAGGAACCTTGCAGGGACTGATGATCACTAAATCAAACCTAGACCGTGAGGCAAGTCGCTATTCTCGTCGTATCAGTAATGCTCCGGGACAGGAACGGGCTTATGTGAGTATTGCCCGCCAGCAAGAAATTAAAGCTGGCTTGTATCTGATGTTGCTGCAGAAACGCGAAGAGAACGCGATTGCTCTTGCTGCTACTGCAAATAATGCGAAGATCATTGATGAGGCGATAGCTGACGATATTCCAGTATCTCCCAAACGCCCTATGATCTATTTGGTTGCATTGATGTTAGGTATTGGAATCCCTGTTGGCATTATCTACCTGATTGAATTGACAAAATTTAAGATTGAAGGACGTGCCGATGTGGAGAAACTGACGAGCGTACCGGTTGTCGGTGATATTCCATTGACAGACGAAAAGAATGATAAAAATGGCTCTATTGCCGTATTTGAGAATAAGAACAATCTGATGAGTGAGGTTTTCCGCAATATTCGAACCAATCTTCAGTTTATGATCGATAACGATCAGAAGGTGATCCTTGTGACCTCAACTGTCAGTGGTGAAGGTAAATCATTCGTTTCCTCGAACCTGGCAATCAGTCTTTCTCTTTTGGGAAAGAAAGTAGTGATTGTGGGACTCGATATTCGTAAGCCAGGACTGAATAAAGTATTCCAGCTCTCTAATAAGGAGAGAGGTATTACTCAGTATCTTTCCAATCCTGAAACGGATTTGATGGAGCTTGTTCAATCTTCTGATGTAAATAAGAATCTGTTTATTCTTCCGGGTGGTACTGTTCCTCCTAATCCAACGGAACTGTTAGCCCGTAACGGTCTGGACAGAGCGATAGAAACCTTGAAGAAGAACTTCGATTATGTCATCCTTGATACTGCTCCTATCGGCATGGTAACAGATACCTTATTAATAGGTCGTGTAGCAGACTTGTCAGTTTACGTATGCCGTGCTGACTACACTCATAAGGCGGAATATACATTGATCAATGAACTGTCTTTTGAGAAGAAGCTACCTAATCTTTGTACCGTCATCAACGGCGTAGACCTGAAGAAGCGAAAATACGGTTATTACTACGGCTACGGTAAGTATGGCAAACACTACGGCTATGGTAAACGTTATGGTTACGGCTATGGATATGGTCAAGATACAAAAAGATAAATATCTGAATATCTATGAATTATAACTTTTCTCAGAAAAAGAGCCCCGCAAGGGGCTTTTCTTTTTGTTATCTGAAATAAAAGCCTCACCTTTGCATTGTTGATCAACAAAACGTGAATAAAATAACTTGAATTTGAATCTTTAAAAAAACGTATTATGAGTGTAATTTACAAAGTTGTTACGCGACCATCTGACCCGCGTGTTCCCAATTCTCCCAAGAAATATTATCCGCATCTGATCACTTTAGGTCAGTCTGTCAATCTGAAATATATTGCGCAGAAAATGCAGGGCTATTCTTCTTTATCTATCGGTGATATCAAGAGTGTGATTCAGAATTTTGTGGAGAAAATGAAAGAGCAACTTCTGGAAGGTAAGTCTGTGAATATCGAAGGCTTGGGGGTATTTATGCTGACTGCTTGTTCGAAAGGAGCGGATGCAGCGAAAGATGTCAATGCTAAAAGTGTGGATAGCGTACGCATTTTCTTTCAGGCGAATAAGGAACTGCGTATCACGAAGACGGCTACCCGTGCAGATGAAAAACTGGATTTGATCAGTCTGGATGAATATCTGAAGAAGTTGAACGCCTCTGTGACTCCGAATGATCCGGATGATGGTGAAAATGGCGGTGGTGGAAATGAAGGAGGAGGAGACGAGGAAGCCCCGGATCCGACTGTATAATCTGAAAAGCTTAAAAAAGAAAGGAGGAAAAATCTATGAAGAAAACTTGGAGTGTAGTTTTGAAAGTAATCATTGCTGTAGCCGGTGCGATTGCCGGAGTACTGGGAGTACAGGCTGCATCATTGTAAGCAGCATTCAGTAAATAAAGTAATTGGTTAGATAAGACAGGCAGGCGGGAAGAACTTTTCCGCCTGCTTTGTTGTATGCTAAAATATCAAATAGTTGGCGTTACTTTTTCGTGTGCGATAACGAAAACACAAAAAATAACATTT
>ULPB01049255.1_pt1 | contig 20803 bp, 27 predicted proteins | sample 1953131 | NCBI WGS metagenome assembly ULPB01 (sample SAMEA4835618, study PRJEB28245) | human gut metagenome | biome: gut microbiome; material: fecal sample | place: Denmark | collected 2008
TTGAAACGCGCCCTCCGTGACAGCTGAGATATAGAATACATGTACAAACATAAAAAAGATGGCAATTCCGCTTTTCGGACCCTGCCGTCTTTTTTTATGCGGGAAATGCGCAAAGGTTTGCAGAATCCCCTGACTCCTGTCTTTTGAAATGAGTCCTCCCCATATGCTTTCTTTCCGTGTGCCATTATTTCAAGACTCTTTTTGTTCCTTTTATTCGGAATATATTATTTATTTTATATGACATACTTTATTTAAATATTAGATATACCAATTTTAAATATTTACATATGCCGACTTATATGCTACTATACCTTATATGATAATTACTCTCAAATAATTTGCGGGTCATTATTAAATAAATACAAAGGAGAATTTCTCATGTTAAAGAAAATAGTTTTCGGCATCTGCCTTCCTCTTGCCATCCTCGGCGCGGCGGCCCTGTCTTTTTCAGGCTGTGGAAAATCTGCACCCGCTTCCGATTCTGCCGGCAAAATGAAAGTCGTCGCCACCACGACGATGCTCACCGACCTCGCCCGGCAGATCGGCGGGGATAAAGTGGAAGTATCCGGCCTCATGAAAGCCGGTGTGGATCCTCATCTTTACCAGGCCGGTGCCGGTGATGTGGACGCCATGAACAAAGCGGATATCGTCGTGTACAACGGTGTCCATCTGGAAGGGAAAATGGGCGCGATTTTCGATAATCTCCACGCCCAGAAGAAACCCACGATCCGGGTAAGTGACGGCATTCCTTCCGAAACGCTCCTCGACTTTGAAGAGGACGGTGAAAAAACGAAAGATCCCCACATCTGGTTCTCCGTAAAGAACTGGAAAGCCGCCGCGAAAGAAGTGGCAAAAGGATTTTCAGAAAAAGATCCGAAGAATAAATCGTACTATGAAGATCATCTGAACGCTTACCTTGCCGAACTGGACAACCTGGACAAGTACATTAGAAAAGAAGTAGAATCCGTCCCTAAAGATTCCCGTATCCTTGTCACCGCCCATGACGCCTTTGCTTATTTTGCCAGAGATTACGGATTTGAAGTTAAAGGCATCCAGGGAATCAGCACCGCCAGTGAAGCGGGCACTTCCGACATCAGCACGCTGGCCGCTTTCATCGCGGAGCATAAAATCAAAGCGGTCTTCGTGGAATCTTCCGTCCCCCATAAAACCATCGAGTCTCTCCAGGCTGCTGTCAAAGCGCGGGGCTTCGATGTTTCCATCGGCGGCGAACTGTACTCCGACTCTCTTGGCGGCGAGTCCACGAAAGAGGGCACTTATATCGGCATGTACGAGCACAACATAAAGACAATCACGGAAGCGCTCCGCTGAACATTTTGAATTTCCGGCGCATGGATCGGGGATCCCCTCGTTCCGTGCGCTTTCATTTCATGAAATATCTTTTGGAGGTGTCATCGTGGAACACGTTATCGAACTGGAAGACATCACCGCTGCCTATGACCGCCAACCCGTCTTATGGGACTTGGATCTGAATATCCCGAAAGGTTCACTTATGGGAATCGTCGGACCGAACGGCGCGGGCAAGTCTACCCTTTTAAAAATTATACTGAACCTGCTTGTCCCCGTTTCAGGGCGGATCCGTTTTTCCATAGACGGCGAAACCGATGCGAAAAAAGCACGGCGGAAAATTGCGTATGTCCCGCAGAACGGTTCAGTCAACTGGGATTTTCCCGCCACAGTAAAAGACATCGTCCTCATGGGACGGTACGGCCACATCGGCTGGTGCCGCACTCCCTCACAGGGCGACCGTCTGATTGCGGAAGAAATGATTGCCCGCGTCGGCATGGACGGTTACGAAGACAGACAGATCAATGAGCTTTCCGGGGGACAGCAGCAGCGGGTTTTCCTGGCCCGGGCCCTTGCGCAGGAAGCGTCTGTCTACCTTTTAGATGAGCCCTTTAAAGGCGTGGATATGCAGACGGAAAAAATCATCGTCCGCATTTTAAAAGAAATGGAGAGCCGCGGAAAAACGATCCTTGTCGTCCATCACGCGCTCCGCACCGTCCCTCTTTATTTCGACCATGTCGCCATGATCAACCGCCGCCTTATAGCAGCAGGATCCGTACAGGATGTTTTTACGGAAGAAAATATCGAAAAAACTTTTTCTCCGTCGAAAGGAGTCTGACCATGGAACCGGCCGCTTTCTTTTCTTTACCTTTATGGCGGGACTATACCTTTCAAATCGTCCTGGCAGGAACGACTATTTTAGGCGTACTCTGCGGCGTGGTAGGGTCTTTTATCGTCCTCCGCCGGGAAGCGCTTCTGGGGGACGGCATTTCCCATTCATCCTATCCCGGGATTATGCTGGCTTTTTTATTTCTCGGCGTGAAAACATTAGAAGGCCTTTTATTGGGCGCTTTTCTGTCCGCCCTTGCCGCACTGTCCCTTATCCTTCTCGCCCGCCACTATACAAAACTTCCTTTTGACGGCGTCCTCGCCTCCATTCTTTCCTCTTTTTTCGGCGCGGGCCTCGTGCTGTCTTCCATCATCCAGCATACAGGAAATGCTAACCAGTCCGGACTGAATCAATTTATTTTCGGACAGGCATCCACCATTCTTTACCGCGACGTCCTTCTCACAGGATCTATTTCTATTTTTACCCTTTTCCTGATTTTCCTTTTCAGAAAAGAATTGAAACTTATGGCTTTTGATCCGGACTATGCCGCAGTTCTCGGATTTCCGCGGGGCAAGCTGAATGTATTCCTCTCCTTCCTTGCCACGGTCACCGTCCTTCTTTCCATCCAGGCCGTAGGCATTATCCTCATGAGCGCCATGCTCATCGCGCCTGCCGTTGCCGCAAGGCAGTGGACAAGGCGTCTTGAACCGATGATCCTTCTGTCTGCCGTCATCGGCGCGCTGTCCTCCGCTATCGGTACGACGGCAAGTTCTCTTATTCCCAAAATGCCTACAGGCCCTGCCATCGTCGTGGCATTATCCTTTTTCGTTATTCCCGGCCTTTTACTGGCGCCGCAGCGGGGTATCCTTTCCCGATCTTTCCATAAAAAGAAAATGGCCGCCCTCGCGGAAGGAGATCGATTATGAATTCTTTTGCCGAAATACTTCTTATCGCTATCTTCATGTCAGCTGCCTGTGCCCTGCCGGGGAACTTCCTCGTCCTCCGGCGCATGTCCATGCTGACTGACGCCATCAGCCATACCGTCCTCCTCGGCATCGTACTCGCTTTCCTTGCCGTCGGCAGCCTGGACTCGCCCTTCCTCATTATCGGCGCGTCCCTCATGGGTGTCCTTACAGTGTGGCTGATTGAACTCCTCTACCAGAGCAGGCTCGTCGCCTCCGATTCCGCTATCGGCCTCATATTTCCCCTGCTCTTCAGTATCGCCGTCATCCTCGTGACACGGTACGCGGGCAATGTCCATCTGGACACGGACTGCATCCTTTTAGGAGAACTTGCTTTTGCCCCCTTCGACCGCCTGATCATAAACGGGATGGATCTCGGCGCGAAAGGCCTGTATACGGGCGGTGCAGTTCTTGTTCTTTCCATCGCTGTCATTTCCCTTTTTTATAAAGAAATAAAATTAGCTACTTTTGATCCCGTCCTGGCAGGTGTACTGGGATTTTCTCCCGCCGTTATCCACTACGGCCTGATGAGCCTCGTCTCCCTTGTGGCGGTCACTTCCTTCCAGTCCATCGGCTCGATTCTCGTCATCGCATTTATGATCATTCCCGCCATGACTGCCGCTCTGTGGACAAGGACGCTTTCAAGACGCCTCGTGCTCAGCTGTCTTCTCGGTACGGCCGGCGCGGTACTCGGCATCATCGGCGCGATTGTTTCAGACTCATCTCTGGCAGGCATGATGGCCGCCGTTCTCGGCGTATTTTTCATTGTTTCCCTGATTTTCGCTCCCGCCACAGGTATCCTGGCGGCTTTCCGTCAGCGAAAAAAACAGCGGTTCGCTTTCGGACGGGAAACGCTTCTCCAGCATCTTCTTTTCCATGCGGGAACGAAAGAGGAATCACGGGAAAACGCTCTTTCCACCCTCTCCGTCCACATGAAATGGCCGGAAAACTTCACCCGGCAAGTCTGCCGTTCCCTCTTAAAAGACGGGTACATCACAGAAAGAAACGGCCTCCTTCTCCCCACGGAACAAGGAAAGGCCCATAACCTTTTTTACAGAGAAAATGTGCGGGCGTAAAACGCAAAAAAGACAGCAGTCCCATGGTAAGGCTTGCTGTCTTTTTTCATCCGGAAACAGGAGCGTTATTCTCCGTAAAGCACCCTAATCGCTCCGCTGGCGCCTATGCGGTCCGCACCTGCCGTGAGGAAAGCTTCCATATCTTCCCTTGTACGGATACCTCCCGCCGCTTTGATTTTTACATTTTTCCCGATGTGTTTTCTGAAAAGTGCGATATCCGCCAAAGAAGCGCCTGCCGTACCGAACCCTGTGGATGTCTTGATATAGTCCGCCCCGCCTTTCGTGACACATTCGCAAAGACGGATTTTTTCTTCCTCTGTCAGATAACAGGTTTCCACAATCACTTTCAGAATTTTGTCGCCCGCTATTTCTTTCAGGACGGCGATTTCTTCCGTGACCAAATCATAATTTTTATTTTTTACTGCCCCTATGTTGATGACCATATCAATTTCATCGGCGCCGTCATCAAGGGCATGAATCGTTTCTTCTGCTTTTGACTCGCTGTTCCCATTGCCCAAAGGAAACCCGACCACCGTACAGATGGTAAGGCGGGGATAATTTTCCCGAATCTTCTTTACATAAGAAGACGGCACACAGACGGACGCGGTATGGTATTTCACGGCTTCATCGCACAATTTCCGTATTTCCTCCCAGCTTGCCGCCGCTTTCAGCAGCGTATGATCCACATGACTCAAAATGTCTTCTGTTTTCATAATTGCTCCTTTATGAATTCTTTTCTGCTTTTACCTGCGCCGACACAAGAAGTGTGAAAACACCGGTGCCGCCTAAAATATTTCCTAAGCCTGTAGGAATGAGGAATTTAAAGAAATAATCCGCAACTGACGAGTTTCCCACAAGCACATCATACGCCGCTTCACAGGAACCGACAACAACATGGGAAAACCCACCGATAGAGATGAAGTAGGTAAAAGTGAGGACGGTGAAAAAACTGAACCCCCGCGACATGGGAATCATCCACACAATGGCGGCGATGAGGATGCCTGCCGGTATACCGCGGTAAATATTGTCGATGGCACCGACACTCATAATGTGGGCAGACAGTTCAGAGAGCGCTTCCGTTATCCCAGGCTGGGCAAAAGCCGGCAACCAGAGAAAGAGGGCGGCGATAAAGGTGCCCACAAAATTCGCCGAAAGGACAATCGCCCAAAGGCGGAACAGCTTCATCAAATTCTCCATATTCGGGTGTTTCATAAAAGGAAGCACCGTGGTGATGGTATTTTCCGTAAACAGCTGGAGCCGTCCCAGGATAACCATGAGGAAACCCGTGGTGTAACCGAAGCCGGAGATGGCTTCCGCCCAGAGCGTGTGCCCCACGTACATTGCAAGAATGGCTTTGAAGTAGAATGAAAAGGAAATAATAATTCCGGCTGCCAATCCTGACAGGATAAGAGGTTTTGTCTTTCGTTCCAGTTCTTCTTCACCGTCGTGGCGGATAATTTCAAAAATCAAGTCAGGCGACAGTTTTTCATACTCTTCCAGTATGACCCTTTCCCTGCAGTCGTGGTTGTCATGGTTGTATGTACTCATAGTACCTCCTATTTTATTGTAACAGATTGTTGCTCCATGAAATATTTTTACAGGAATGTTTTCATGACTTTTCTCATTTTTTCAAATACCGGGGGCCCGTAAAGGCGTTCCATGGCGTTTCTTGTAACGAGCCAGGTCCGTCCCGATTTCCTTCGGTCGCCGTCCCCCATTCTTGCCGCCCGATGTCCCGCGCCGGAGGCCGCCGAACGAACATCGCCGCTGTCGCGGTTCCACAGATTCGCCGCTTCCAACGTCGTAAATACGAGAAGAAGCGGATTCATGGGAACAGCCGGTTCACTGCCGCCGCCATAACGAAAATCGGCCGCCTGTTTCGTAATGAGCCAGTTCTTTCCTGATCTTCTTGCTTCCGATTTTTTAAAGACGCCCCTCTCGCAATCGGACACCACCGTCTTTCCGCTGATGCCGTAAAGCGTTCCCGCTTCTTCGGCAGTCACCGTGTACATCGTGAAATCGATTTCCCGTTTCCATTCCGCAAAGTCTTCCCGGGGCGTCCAAAGTTCATCCGGAAAAATGTATATGCCTTTCTCCGACAGCGCCGCAGTGACACCGGAAGGCAAGCGGCGGGCACCCAAAAATTCACGGCATGCGAAAAGAGTTTTGCTTTCCGAATCCAGCGTGGTCACCACCGTTCCGTAAGAAGTTTGCAAAACAGTGCCGTTTGTCTCAAATTTTTCTTTCCATATATAGAGAAAAGCGCCCTGCCGCAAAACGGTTCCCGCCTTTGCCGGCTGTCCCAGGAGATAGCTCTCATAGGCCTTAAAAGTTTCTGCGCTTTCCATATCCGTCAAAATTCCCGCCATGATATGCCTCCATTTCCTTATTATACCAATTCTCCGCTTGAAGAAATATTTCTCCCGTTTATAATGAAATAAGAAACAAAGGAGATTCCTATGAAAATAACAATTATAGGAGCCGGCAATACGGCCGTTGCCGCCGCCTGCTTTCTCAAAACGCTCGGTCTTTCGAGCCTCATCTATACCCGCCGTGAAGAACGAGCAAAACAGTGGAATCAATTTCCCGTAAAAGCAAGCGGCGCCTGCACCGGGTCATTTTCACTGGAAAGCACGACGGATCTGAAAACTGCCGTGCATCATGGCGACATTCTCCTCGTCTGCACGCTGGCGGCAGATCACGAAACGGTCATTTCTGAAATCGCGCCCCACCTGCAGGCGCACCAGTCCATTCTCTTTTTCAACGGCTGCTGGGGCGCCCTCAAAGCATACCGCGCCCTTTCAAAAAGACAGGATATACCCCCTCTGACCATCGGGGAAACGGCCAATATGCCCTTTATCGCCGCGCTCTCGCAGGACGGATCTGAAATCCTCATCAAAGGAATCAAAGAAGAAATCGCTTACTCCGCTGCCGGTGATGATAAAGCCGTCAGCGCCTTCCTTCATCGCCTTGCGCCGCGGGTAGTGAAAACCGCTTCTTTCGCGTCCACTTCCCTTTCGGCGACAAACCCTGTCATCCATGTCACCGCCTCTCTCTTTAACGTGACCCGTATAGAGAACAAAGAAGATTTCTATTTCTTCGGTGACCCCATGACTGACCGCGTCATTTCCTTCATGGAACACTGCGACGCAGAACGCCTTGCCGTGGGAAAAGCACTGGATATCCGCCTGTCCCCCCTGCTGGAAGTGCTTAACTCTTTCTGGCCCGAAAAGAAAAATACGCTGAAAGAGGCTTTGAAAGAAAATCCTTCCTACCGCGCCGTAAAAGGCCCGTCCTCTACGGAGTACCGCTACTTCACGGAAGATCTGCCATGCGGCCTCGGCCCTGTCCTTGATCTGGCGGAGCTGATGCATATTCCCTGCCCCTACATCCGCACCCTCGTGCAGACGGCCTCCCTCTACCTGGGAAAGCCCTACACGCCCTTCCTCACGAAAGAAGACCTGCGGATTCTGAAAAAACTGCATGCTGATTAACGGAAAGGATGTCCCATGAATAAAATTTCCCCTCTTGCTTTTATACTCTGCCTTGCCCTTGCGGGTATACAGGTTTCCGCAGAAAACTGGATAAAAAACGCCGACGGCTCGCCCTCATGGATCGACACCGACTCTATCCGTCAGGAGCAGGCCATCTCCTCCTTTGACATGCGTTTGGAATCCTCCGATTTCACCGTCGTATCCACCATGGAATTCGACACCTCTAAAAACGCCTGGCGCACCGCCGCGCTTGTCACCCGTGACAAAGACGGAAAAGTCCTCCACGCGGAAAAGAAAGAAAATCCTGACGACGGCTGGAACAAGCTCATACCGGGCACCTATGGAAAGAATCTGTACAGGCATTATGTGGAAACGCCCCTGCCCCCGCCTGACGCGAAGTGGAAACAGCTTTACAAAGACAATCGGGGCGCAGCCTTCTCCATTGACACAAATTCTCTCCGTTATAAAAATGGCTATGCCGACTTCTGGCTTGCCGTGGAAGCCCCTAATCAGGAAAAGGATTTATCCCGGATCATTTACCGGATAAGAATGAACATGGCTTACAAAAAGGTAATGACTCTTTCCGCAACAGAGTACAACGCTGCCGGAAAAATCCGTCTCCATGCTGCCGCAGAGGGAGCAAAGGAAACCATTCCCAACGATTCTCCTGTGGAAAAAGTTTTTGAATACCTGAAAAATGAAATCGACAGCGGCCGTTTGTGACAGAATAGGAAGACCTGTCACGTCCTTCTGATATTTGCGCCTGCCGAAATTTTATGTTATAGTGTTTCATATTCCTTAACTGCGCGATGACGGGAGAAAGTAGGGAAACAGAACCGTTTCAGAAAGCCCTGATGATGGAAACGGGTACGGTGATTTTTCTGAAGTGCCTCTCCGAGCGGTTTTCCGAAAAGAAAATTTCCCGAGTAAGAAAACCGGGCGCGCCCGATACAGCGCTTAAGTCATACGACTTTCCAAGGTTTCTCCGGCAACGTGGAAACGAAATTGGGTGGAACACGGAATTTACCGTCCCTTTGCACAGGGGCGGTTTTTTATTTTCGCGGTTTTACGGAAAGAAGGCTGCCATGTCCCGCATACTTACTGCAGAACATATCAAGAAATCATTTGGTAAAAACACAATATTAAAAGATATCAATCTCACCGTAGAAAAAGGCGATGTTATTTCCATTCTCGGCCCGTCAGGCACGGGAAAGACAACGCTTCTCCGGTGCTTCAATTATCTGGAAAAACCCGAAGCCGGCCGTCTTTCCATTGACGACGTGTCTGTGGACTTTTCCCATATTTCCAAAACGGAAGTGCAGAAACTCCGGCGGAAATCCACCATGGTCTTCCAGCAGTTCAATCTGTTCCGCAACAAGAATGTCCTTGAAAATATCACGGAAGGGCTGATTTACGGTTACGGAAAAACAAAAAAAGAAGCGGAAGAGATCGCCATGGAAGAACTCTCCCGCGTCCGCATGACAGACTACGCCCACATGTATCCGTCGGAACTTTCCGGCGGCATGCAGCAGCGCGTGGGAATCGCCAGAGCTCTTGCGCCGAAACCTGATGTCATCCTCTTTGACGAACCCACTTCGGCGCTTGATCCCGAACTCGTAGGGGAAGTTCTGGATACCATCGCCTCCGTCGCGACCCTCGGCATCACCATGATCATCGTCACCCATGAAATGCATTTCGCTCAGGATATATCCACAAAAGCCGTATTCATGTCGGACGGCCTCATTGTGGAAGAAGGACATCCGAAAGAATTCTTCTCCCATCCGAAAGAGGAGCAGACCCGCGCCTTTCTCCGGCGCATGCTGAAAAGGGAAGAGGCGTAACGCTCCCCGTCCCGCTTGTTTTATAAAGGAATGATTCCATGCTTACTTTTGACCCCTCTTTTTTCATAGGCGTATTTCCCCGGCTGATTTCTGCCCTTCCTTTCACAGTGGAAGTCATCATCGCGTCCATCCTGCTCTGCCTCTTCTTCGGCACGATCATCGCCGTCATCAGGATCGCCCGTGTGCCCGTGCTGGCGCCTTTCTGCGACATATGGCTCTCTTATAACAGGAGCATGCCCTTTATCCTCGACCTTTACCTCGTCTATTTCTGCCTTCCCGCCATTATACGGGGGCTCGGCATCAATCCCGACGGCTGGCCTCTTACCGTATACGTCTTAGTCTCCCTTACCTTCCACTACGCCCCCGTTATTTCAGAAATACTCCGCCCCGCTTACCTTTCTGTCGACCGGGGACAGCATGAAGCGGCCATCGTTTTCGGACTTTCTCCGGTTCGGCGCGTTTTCAGCATCATTGCTCCCCAGGCGCTCCCTGTCGCCATTCCCGGATTGGTGAGCGAATCCGTCAATATACTGAAAGACACATCCATCATGTTCTTCATCGGCGTCATCGACCTCATGGGCCGCGCCAACCTCATCATCAACGCCGCCTTCGGCCAGCACCGTCTGGAAACATACACCGCCGTCGCCCTGATCTACTGGGCCATCGTCATTGCCATCGAAGCGGCATTCTGGCTCTTCCAGAAACAGGGCCATAAAGAAATAAGGAGGACTGCATGATCGATTTTAAAGTCCTTCCCGAAGCGCTCCTCTTCATAGCAGGCGCCGTACCGAATACTCTTTTCATGGCATTCGTGAGTATTTTCTTCGGCATCCTCTTCGGTTCTTTTATCGCTGTGCTCCGTCTGGGAAACAATATGTTTATCAACATTGTCTTTGCCGTATTTGTTTCCTTCTTCCGCGCCGTGCCGGGCATCGTCCAGCTTTTCATCGTATACTACTCCCTCCCCTATCTCCTTGCGCCCGTATTCAGCGCTTTTTCGGGAACGGAAGTAAAGCCTTTTGACGTAAGCCCCTACTGGAGCGTCTACCTTTGCTTCATTTTATATAACACCGCCTACCAGTCAGAAAATATCCGCGGCGCTCTCCGTTCCGTAGACCACGGCCAGTATGAAGCAGCCGTCGCCATGGGCATGACCTCTTTCCGCGCTTTCACAAGAATCGTCCTTCCCCAGGCCTTTGTCGTGGCGCTTCCCGCCTTCTTCACATACTATCTGAAAACCATCAAACTCCTCGCCCTTGTCTTCACAGTCAAAGTCGTAGACATGTTCGCCAAAGCGGATATCTTCTCCGCCCTCTACAATCGGCGCATGGAACCGTACATCGCGGACGCCATCGCCTACTGGGGACTGGCCATACTCCTCACCTTCCTCTTCGACCGGTGGGAAAAGAAACTCCGCGGCAAAGGCTTCAACAAATAGATCCGGCAGGAAATCAAAGGACTGCAGCCAAATATACTGCTTTCAATGAAAAAGAATGGAAATCCCCAAAAAGGAATCTTCATTCTTTTTTTATCTTTCGCTATTTTCATAAATTCATGTTCCGATACCATCCTAAAAAATATTTCCCTGTTTCAGCACACAAAAAGGCACCCCTTTCAAGATGCTTCACAGATCCCCAATCGGACATGCCCCCGGTGAAAGAGAAATTCTTCTTGCATTTTTCTGCTAAGCCTCCTCGAAAAATCATGCAATCCATCGTGTTTTATATAAGTGCACCACCGGATATGATAGATAAAATCATATAAGCGTGACATAATATATAAAACGATGGATGGAAGAATGCTCTGGCAATTAGTCACAAAAACTTTTACACTGGATGATAGAAAAAGATTTGACCAATCAGGATGCAATGCGTGATACAAAAATTTCTGCCAATGCCCTTATCCAATTACGAAATAGATAATATTGCTTTGGATAAACTGAAATGTACTTGTATCCCTTTGGACCGTACACCTAATGATGTTTTGGAATTCATACCGGAGGATGATGAATCATGGGTAATGACGTAAAGTTATTTGAAGGAAACCGGATCCGTTCTATCTGGAACAATGAAAAAGAAGAGTGGTATTTCAGCATCATAGATGCAGTGAACGTTTTGACTGATAGCAAAAATCCAAGAAGATACTGGAGTGATCTTAAAAGAAAAATGAAAGAGGAAGAGGGTGCAGACCAACTGTACGAGAATATCGTACAGTTAAAATTGAAAGCACCGGATGGAAAGATGCGCGAAACAGATGTCGCTGATATGCAAGGTCTATTCCGTATCATCCAGTCGATTCCCTCACCTAAAGCGGAGCCCTTCAAAATGTGGCTGGCGGAAGTAGGAAAAGAGAGAGTGGATGAAACCATCGATCCTGAACTTACAATAGACAGGGCTTTAGAAACCTACCTGAAAAAAGGGTACACAAGAGAATGGATCAATCAAAGACTGCAGGCGATCCAGGTCAGAAAAGAACTGATCGACTCCTGGCAAGACCACGGCGTGACAGAAGGCAAAGAATATGCGATTCTTACCAATGAAATTTCAAAGGCCTGGAGCGGAATGACCACAAGGCAGTATAAAGATTTGAAAGGTTTAAAAAAGGAAAACCTGCGGGACAATATGTCCACTACCGAATTGATATTAAATATGCTGGCTGAAACCGCCACAAAGGATATCGCAGAATCCGCCAATCCACAAGGTTTGGAAGAAAATAAAAAAGTGGCAAAACGCGGTGGGAAAATTGCCGGAAATGCCAGACGGGAAATAGAAGCGGAAACGGGAAAACCTGTCATCACTTCAAAAAATGCCATAGACTTCGGGAAGCTGATTGATGGTGTCACAAAGACCATAGATAAAGGAGATACGAACAATGGCAAGTAAACAAAAACTGGAACTGACTTGGCTTGGCAAAGATAAAGAGATAAAAATAGAACCAAGGATTCTGATTGAAGATAAAGAAAAATCCAACTGTAAAAATGATCCTGATACAGAAAATTCGTGGCATAAGGTTCATTTCTTCATGCTACAATACAAAAGCAGGAATAGAAGCACTAATCATCAGATTTTTACTAAATCCTTATGAACTACCGATGATAGGAGCAACTGTGATAGCATTTATTGAATTGATAAATGAGAAGAAGATTAAAGAGGTGTTGACAAATTTGAATTTGACGGGGATAAGTAATAATGTTGAGATTAAAGCCTTATAATATAAACGATGCAGATATAATTCTTTCTTGGAGTAAAGATGAAATAGCTTTTTATAAATGGTCAGCGGGTATTTTGGGCAAATATCCGATAACAAAAGAGAAATTTGGTTTTGTTAATAATCTAATGGCTTTTACAGCTATTGAAGATGATAAGATCGTAGGTTTTTTTACAATGAGAAGACTTTCAGAAAGCTTTGATGAGTTGAGGTTTGGCTTTATAGTTGTTGACCCTTCAAAGCGTGGCAAAGGATATGGAAAAAGGATGCTTCAGTTAGGTTTAAAGTTTGCATTTGAAGTTTATGGCGCAAAAAAGGTTTCACTAAGTGTTTTTGAAAATAATGAATCTGCATATTTCTGTTACAAATCAGTTGGTTTTGATGATGTAATTCTTGATAAGACAGAAACATATTATGTTTTGGGAGAAGAATGGAAATGCAAAGAATTGATGATTGAAAATCGATAACTCCCAGTTTGTCAAGCTGAATAAAACTGAATACTGAGATAACGCAAATTCAAGCTTTGACAGCTTGACAGAAAGATTTATGAGGGTTATAGCACAAAAAAAAGCACCTCCTTCGAGATGCTTCACAGGCATGACATATGGCCGCTGTTTTATTCTTCTGCCGGATATTCACCGCGGTAGATCACCGTTTCGGAAAGCGGTTTCCGCGGGAGCGGTTGGATTTCTCTGTCTGTGTACCCCAGGGCGATGGCCGCCACCATTTCCCCTTCCACATTCAGCCATTTTTTCAGTTCGTCATAAGCGAAGAAAATATTGCAGGTCCACAGCGTCCCGATATTCCTCGCCGTCGCTTCCAGGCACATATTCTGGATCGCCGCGCTCACCGACTGGATGTCCGCCATTTCCATCAGATGCTCGTCTATGGGAAATTCGCCGTAGTAGTCCTTCCCCTTGCTGTTGATAAAGAAGACGATGACCGGCGCCTGTTCCAGCACGCGGGCCGTATAAATCGCGGCGGGGATATATTTCTCATACCCTTTTCCGAAAATGGCCGCTTTATCGCTCCGGTTCCTTTTGATGCCTTCCTTCAGAGCGCGGACCACTTCCTTTCGCGCGTCTCCGCGGACGACCACAAAACGCCAGGGCTGCTCATTATGCTCCGACGGCGCCCAGGAGGCTGCTTCCAAAAGAGCATGCAGATCTTCCTCAGGGATGTTCTTTTTGATGAAACGCCGTGTGCTGCGGCGCGCTTTTATTTCATGTATCACGTTTCCAACTTCCTTTTCCCTATTACATATTCTTCTCACATATGCGTTTTATTATAAACAAATGTGATTTATACTGCAAGTGACCCCCGGACGGTTTATAGGAAATACACCTTTCCTCCGGCACGCCTTACCGCCGGATCTCTATGACGTCCTCTTCTTTTTTCCGGTTCAGCGGGGACGGATGATGCGCCGGATAGCCGAAGCTCATGGCAAGCACCATTTCTCCCGCATCCAGCCAGTTTTTTAATTCATCATAGGCGAAGAAAATATTGCCGTTCCATAAGCTGCCGATTCCCATTTCTGCAGCGATAAGCGCCATATTTTCCGCGGCGGCGCCAATGGCCTGCACATCGCTCAATTCATGGATTTTTTCCGCGGCGCTCCAATCCTCCCGAAGGCTCTTTCCTCCGGGATGGGTAATGAAAACGGTGACAGGCGCGGCAGCCATGCATTTCATCGTGTACCTTGCATTGGCGATATACTCTTTGGATCCGGTAATGATTCCCTCTCCTCTTTCCGATCGGTCAATCCCCTCTTTCATGAGCGGGAGCATTGTTTCCTTCGATTTTCCCAGAACAGCGATTATCTTCCAAGGCTGCCGGTTTTTCGGAGACGGCGCCCACATGCCGGCAAGGAGAATCTTCCGGAGTATTTCTTCGGGTATCTCCTGTTTTTTGAACAGACGGATACTCCGCCTTTTAAAAATAATATCTTCCATGGCTCCTCCTTGCTTTCTTTTTATTATTATATGTTTTTACAGCGCGTTCTGTCATATAATAAAAGAAACTTATCATTGGAAAGGAGAACCGCCATGCTTGAACCGATCATCCGCAAAAACGCTTTCGGAGGAAAAGGCGAAGTGACTCTCCGGCCGCTTCTGACCGATGAACAGAAAAATGAAAAGATTCAAATGTATGCGGAAGTCACCATTCCTGAAGGCGCTTCGCTTGGCATCCACCGGCATAGGGGAAATGCAGAGTCCTACTACATCCTTTCCGGAACAGGTCTTTACACCGACGACGGAAAGACTTATGAAGTCCATGAGGGTGACACGACATACTGCGCCGATGGCCACTGCCACGGACTTGAAAATACGGGAGACGGCGACCTGAAATTCATGGCGCTCATCATTCCGTCATGACTTTGCTGTAAAGATATGGTTTAATAAAGGAGATTCATTATGGCTTTAAAAGAATACAAACTTCCTTTCGGCCGCGGGTTCCAAACGGTCATGCTCCCCGAAGAGCATGTATCCGACGTATTGGAAGGTGTACCGACAGCTGCCTGCGACATTAAAGAAGCGACTGTCGAATGTATGCGCCGCCCCATCGGGTCCGCACCGCTTGCCGAAAAAGTACAAAAAGGCGACAAGGTCTGCCTTATCGTGGCGGATATCACCCGCGCGTGGAACCATGCCCGCGATTTCACCGTCCATGTAGTCAATGAACTGAACCTCGCAGGAATTCCTGATGAAGACATTTTCATCGTTTTCGCCCAGGGTACCCACAGGGCGCACAGCGAAGCGGAAAATATCGAATGTGTGGGAGAAGAAGTGGCGCGACGCATTGCCATGTACCAGCATGACTGCCGGGATAAAAACATGCTCACCCGTATGGGCGTGACCACCCGCGGCACGGAAGTATGGCTGAATAAACGCGTCGCGGAAGCGGACAAAGTCATTCTCCTGAACGCTCTTTCCACCCATGACATGGCAGGCTTCGGCGGCGGACGCAAACTTGTCCTTCCCGGTGTAGCAGGGTGGGATACCATCCAGCAGAACCACTGCCACGCCCTGGGCGACGAAGTCGGCTCCGGACTGAATCCCGATTCCCATGTCCTTAAAACAAAAGGAAATCCGGTCAGTGAAGATATGCAGGAAGGCTGCGATATGCTCCGCCCCTGTTTCCTCGTCCATTCCCTTATCAACGCTGACGGCGAAGTGTCGGGCATGGTCGGCGGAGACCCCTATGAAGCATGGGCGGCAGGCGCGAAAGAAACATACCGTATGCAGAAAGTTCCCATGAAACAGAAAGCCGACGTGACCATCGTCAGCGCGGGAGGTTACCCGAAAGACACCAATCTTTACCAGGGAACGAAGTGCTACACGTCATCCGACATGGCAACAAAAAAGGGCGGCATCATCATCACCATGATCGAAGCGGATGACATCATGGAACCGCCGGCCTACCTGGACAGTTTCAAATACGATAATCTGGAAGACATGGAAAAAGCTCTCCGCAAATGCTTTACTATCCCCTTCTTTGTCGCTTTTGAAAACCTCATCACCGCCACGACCCATACCATCTACTTCGTAACAAAACCGGAAAATTTCGACATCATCCGGAAAAAAACGCCGCAGATTCCCGTCGCCACCGTACAGGAAGCCTGGGACCTGGCAAAGAAACAATTAGAGAAAGAAAGTAAGACGGACTACACCATCAATATCATCCCCCACGGCAGCGCCGTCGTCCCTTTCCTGGAATAATCCCACGTAAAAAGAGCAGACTTTTGAAAATCTGCTCTTTTTTGATGCACGAATATGAGTCCTGACAAAATTTAAAAGGCAAGGGCACTGCTATATTTCTTTCATTCCGGCAGAAAAACCGCCGGACTTTTATGAATCCACAGTGATCTAAAGCATACTGATATTACTTCCAAAGAACTGATTCGCTGAGCGGACGGCGGGTCTTATTCCGATGAACATCTTCTCCGCGGTAGCCGAACGCCGCCATCACGGCGATACCGAAGTGTTCCGTTTCAAAAAGGCCATGCTCTTCACCTAAAAGCCTGTCCATCTCCTTGGGTATAAATCCTTCCAGGGGGCATGAATCAATTCCCATGAGCGCCGCCACGGCCATCATATGTGCCATGACGATGTACGCCTGTTTCCCCGCCCAGTCAAAAGCGCTCCGTTCGCTTTCCAGCGTTTTGAAATCATTTTCTGAGAAATTACCGTAAGCGTTTCTGTAAAATTCATAGACTTCATCAGGTACCTGGTGGACGTCTTTCAGCATATGCCTGATGTAATCTGAGCCGAAAGTGATATCTGCTTTTTTCCGTGCCAGGAATACCACGAAATGGCTGGCATCCAGTTTGTCCTTAATGCCCCATCCGAATTCCTTCATTTCTTCACGAAGCGTTTTGTCCTGAATGACAAGTATTTTCCACGTTTCCAGTCCGAAAGAAGTCGGAGCCAGACGGGCTGTTTCCAAAAGCACTTCAAAGTCTTCCGGCGGAATAGTTTTTTCGCTGAATTTTTTTGTCGCATAGCGGTACTTCATAGCGTTCAGCAGTTCTTCTTTCTTAAAATTCGGTTTTGCCGCATTGACCGTTTCAATAATGGCTGATTCTTTCTGATCCATAATAATCTCCTTCCTAATACATATAATCATATTTATGACATAAGATTACGCCCCTCTTCGAAAACTGTCAATATAGTTTCTCCTTCATCTTTTTACCCCCATCCTGGTTAGTATTCCATAAACAATAAAAAATGATTCTTTGCTATTTTTTTAGTTTTTCTGGAGAAAAGTATTCAATCAATTGCAAATACTGAACAAATGGAGTAAAATGTACGTATATTAAATCGACAATTTTAAAAATATTTAATCATGGGGCATATATGATCCGGAGTTACGATAAAAAATATTTAAAGATCGCATTGCCTGCGGCGCTGGAAGGTCTCTTCATGATTCTCCTCGCTTCCGCGGATTTAATCATGGTCGGCACCTTGGGGGCTTTTTCCATTGCGGCGGTCAGTATTTTCCTCCAGCCGCGGCTCGTCATTCTCTGCTTTACCCGCTCTCTTGCTTCCTCCGTGACTCTTCTTGTTTCCCGGGACGCCGGGCGGAATGACAGGACAAACGCCTCCGATATCCTGAAGAAATCTATTTTCATCGGAGCCATCGTCCTTCTGTTCATCCACATCATCTTTTATCTGTTCCTCGAAGATATTTTCTACCTTATGGGCGCAAAGACAGAATATATGGCGGAAGCTCTCGCTTACGGAAATATTGCGCTGCTTTCCGTTTTTATTTCTTCATTCACCCTCTTTTTCCAGGCGGTCCAGCTCGGCTTCGGCCAGACGGCAATCATCATGAAGACAAATATTCTGGGAAATCTCGTGAATGTCATCATGAATTTCATCCTGATCTTCGGCATGGGGCCGATTCCTGCCATGGGTGTCGCCGGCGCGGCAATCGGTACAGTCATAAGCACCATTTTCAGTCTGTGCTGGACGATTTATCTTATGAAAAAAGACCACCTTCTTGAAGGCGGTTCTTTCATTCCCGACCAAGCGTATTTCAAAAAAGTCACACCTATTTTCCTTTCTGTTTTCAGTGAACAGGGTTTTGAGCGTATAGGCATGGTTCTTTTCACCCGCATGGCGGCGAGCCTTGGCACGATTCCCTTTGCCGTCCACAGTATCTGTATGAATATTGCCGATATTTACTGGGACTACATCGTAGGATTCGGCAAAGCGAGCATGGTCACCGCAGGGCAGTCTATCGGCAAAAAATCGGAAACCGAATGGCACGCGTTTAAACGGGCAGGCATTAAATGGACCTTTATCTGTTCCACCGCCGCATTCACCCTCACTGCCGTTTTCAGAAAAGAAATCTTTTCCTTCTATTCTTCCGGGCCCGAAGCGCTTGCTATGAGCGGCATCGCTATGCTTATCTGCGCTGTCGTGAATTTTCCGGCAGGACATGCCCTCACCTGCGCAGGTATCCTGCGCGGCAGCGGAAAGACCGCTTCTGTTGCGGCGTATGCTTTCGTAAGCATCACGATTCTCCGTCCTATCATGACAGCATTCTTCCTTTTTGTCATGGGCTGGGGTCTTGTCGGCGCATGGTGCGCCCTTTTACTTGACCAATGCATCCGCGCCTCCTGCGCGACTGTCCTGCTTCACCGCCTCCAAAAAGCCGGATGGAATAAAATGATTGAAAAACTGGCGTAAATATTCCCGCTGTCCATCGGATGGCGGTTTTTCACCGGCAGATACATTTGAAATATTTCTTACTTCCGTCCACGAAATCACGAGAAAATGTTCTTTTGCTTTTTCCTGTATTATAATTTAATAGCAGCCGTTAAAATAAGTTTTTTTTATTTGCGGAGACAATGATGAATTTTTCTGGAGAACTTTCTTTCAATCAAAAAATAATTACCGAAGCACGCCTCTTTGAAGCGCCTGTCCTTCCCCGGCTTAAACTGAAGAGTGTAAAAATCTTAGGACTGGCTGCCGCATAATATATCCTTTCAAAAGTCATTAATTTTATAAAGGAGAAAATCATCAATATGACAGAAAAAACAGCCTTATTACTAAATGAATTGACACCTGCACAAAAAAATTATGTAACGAACAGACTTGCAGCGAAAGAGAAAGACCTCTCAGTCGCTTATCTTTGCTGGTTTTTCTGTATTCATTATTTTTATTTAAGGAAACCGGTAAGAAATATACTATACTGGATTACTTACGGAGGCGTTTTCATTTGGGCTATTATAGACTTGTTTCGAATGAAATCCCTTGTCGAAGAATGCAATGAAACGATCGTGCAAGAATTAATTCAGGAAGCCACTTTGCTTGAAAGTTAAAGGAGAAATCAATTTATAGCACTGATATTCTGTCTAATCTGTTGTATCGGTACTAGTAATAAAGCCGCAGGAAAAAAGCACATTTTTAAGACATGGTTTTTATAAGGTTACATATAAGAATCCGGTTATCATATAATTAATGCGATCTCCGGAAAAATAATATAAAATAGAATAAAGAGTTATTCGGTAGCCCCTTTAAAGATATTTTATATCCAGGTTTCCGGATAACTCTTTATTTAATCAACTTTTGGAGTGATTCACTTTCATTATCTTCTACGATTTCCCATTTATCATAAACTCTTTTGTTATCACATTGCCCCAGATTAATAGCAGAATAAAGATAATCTTCGCCAGAATCATCAATAATATGAGGATTTCCATATTCGATGCCAGTACAAATATATATTCTCCCATCAGTCAATCTGTCTACACCAAATGATGGACCCCTTATTTTACTTTCATCTTTTACTCCTTTTCTTCATCGCTTTGATTTTAATTCCACATCTAAACTCTCTTTAGCGTACCAGTAAATATCAAAAAATGTTTATCCTCTTTAATCACGCCTACATTCTTTTTATTCTACAGGTAACCCCTTGTATTTCTCAACCAATCCTTAATCCTTAATTTAACCCCATTTTCCTCTCCAGATAGATTTCTTCTAAAGATGAAATTTAGCAGATTAGTAAGCAAAATATCATTGCCCGTATAATCGATCCAGCTTTTCATCTTATCACTTTTATATCCGCGCATTTTTTCTATCCAGTTCCGCTTTAACATCTTTCTCTATCCATTTTTTCGATGTTTCGCTTTTCAGCAATTTAGATCCGATCGTTAATTAACATCCACCGATGGCACATATAATTTGGATACACAGGCAATTTATCTTTTTTAATATTCCCAAACTCATACATATAAACGGATACATCCTTACGCAGCCGTTTAGACTTCTTTTTCAGTGTTTTTTCATTTCCATCCACAACTTCATTTTTAACTTGTTTATACGCGGTTTACAAACCTTACGTATTTAACTTCTTCAGATTTCGTTTTACTGCCCGCAAAATTTTATGAAATTCTATATCACCATAGTCCTTTGCTTTTACAATCTACGTCTACCTGTATATAACAAATTATTGTGTGGTCTACAGCTTTCAATGTTGATAAAATCATTGATACTTTTCGGGTTATAGGACATTTTGTGTTGGTGGTTAATCCCAAAAACAAGCAGGAAATGAATCGGATTTATGTAATTCTGACCACACA